>BNJU01002716.1_pt1:0-255000 | contig 616005 bp, 731 predicted proteins | sample 8539281 | NCBI WGS metagenome assembly BNJU01 (sample SAMD00202456, study PRJDB9452) | human saliva metagenome | isolation source: human saliva | place: Japan | reverse complement strand
CTTAACCTCGCTAGCAACAGTAACTCGTCGGTTCATTCTTCAATAGGCACGCCGTCGTCCTGATATATATCAGACTTCGACTGTTTGTAGACATACGGTTTCAGGTTCTCTTTCACTCCCCGCCAGGGAGTTCTTTTCACCTTTCCCTCACGGTACTATGCGCTATCGGTCGATATCAGTATTTTGGCTTGGAGGGTGGTCCCCCCTGCTTCCCACAAGGTTTCACGTGTCTCGTGGTACTCTGGATACAGTCCCATGTATGCAAGGTTTCGATTACAGGGCTTTCACCTTCTTCGGCTGAGCTTTCCAACTCGATTCTTCTACCTCATTTACACTTGATGACTGTCCTCAACCCCGGTGCGGTTGCCCGCTCCGGTTTGGCCTCTTTCCCGTTCGCTCGCCGCTACTAAGAAAATCTCGTTTGATTACTTTTCCTCTGGGTAATTAGATGTTTCAGTTCCCCAGGTGCCCTCCTCATAGTCTAAGCTATGGGTGACAGTGCATAACCACTGCCGGGTTCCCCCATTCGGAAATCTACGGGTCAAAGGTTGCTTGCACCTCTCCGTAGCTTATCGCAGCTTACCGCGTCCTTCTTCGGCTGATATCGCCAAGGCATCCACCGTACGCCCTTAAAATCTTTACTTAATTTACATCTTCTGATGAAAATCTTTTCGATTTTATTGACATGCATTAGATACATTGTCGTTTATTTTGTAGCCGTACATTTTCATGTACGTCACCATTAAGTCAGAGAATTATTTCCTATGTGCTCGGGTCAACCTACTTAGAAATTCTAAGAGATGACCTTACAAATATATATTAATTCTTCTATGCAGTTTTCAAAGAACAATATTCTGACATAAATCTCGCGATTCATGCGTCATATGTTGCTATCAATGATAGCTTTGTTATTTTAGTATATCACAGACTAGCTGTCAAATACTAAATGGTGGAGACGAGGAGATTCGAACTCCTGACCCCCTGCTTGCAAGGCAGGTGCTCTCCCAACTGAGCTACGCCCCCATGATGGTCCACTTAAGTCTCGATAATCCATTCCGAAGAATCCGTTATCTTTTATAAGCTTTTCCAAAATATTTAGCTCTTAGTGTCTGTACTCTACACAAACGTGTATTTCGAGTTATATGAGCCAACTGGTGGGCCTAGGTGGACTCGAACCACCGACCTCACGCTTATCAGGCGTGCGCTCTAACCAGCTGAGCTATAGGCCCATATCTGTAGATTGAGAGTCTTTACAGATCTCTCAAAACCGAACAATGTTAGGTGCCAAAGTGTCGACCTAAGTGACATCCAAGCTCTTGGCCTGGTGTATGTCTCCCTAGAAAGGAGGTGATCCAGCCGCACCTTCCGATACGGCTACCTTGTTACGACTTCACCCCAATCATCGACTTTACCTTAGACGGCTGGCTCCCGAAGGTTACCCCACCGGCTTTGGGCACTTCCGACTTTCGTGGTGTGACGGGCGGTGTGTACAAGGCCCGGGAACGTATTCACCGCAGTATGCTGACCTGCGATTACTAGCGATTCCGACTTCACGTAGGCGAGTTGCAGCCTACGATCCGAACTGAGAGAGTGTTTCTCGGGTTTGCTCCATCTCGCGATCTCGCTTCCGTCTATTAACTCCCATTGTAGTACGTGTGTAGCCCAGGTCATAAGGGGCATGATGATTTGACGTCATCCCCGCCTTCCTCCGCATTGTCTGCGGCAGTCTCTCATGAGTTCCCACCATTACGTGCTGGCAACATAAGATAGGGGTTGCGCTCGTTGCGGGACTTAACCCAACATCTCACGACACGAGCTGACGACAACCGTGCACCACCTGTTTTCTGGCTTCCGAAGAAGAGGAACTATCTCTAGTTCTGTCCATCAATGTCAAGACCTGGTAAGGTTCTTCGCGTTGCGTCGAATTAAACCACATACTCCACCGCTTGTGCGGGCCCCCGTCAATTCCTTTGAGTTTCAACCTTGCGGTCGTACTCCCCAGGCGGGGTACTTATTGCGTTAACTCCGGCACAGAAGGGGTCGATACCTCCTACACCTAGTACCCATCGTTTACGGCCAGGACTACCGGGGTATCTAATCCCGTTCGCTCCCCTGGCTTTCGCGCCTCAGCGTCAGTTTTCGTCCAGAAAGTCGCCTTCGCCACTGGTGTTCTTCCTAATATCTACGCATTTCACCGCTACACTAGGAATTCCACTTTCCTCTCCGATACTCTAGATTGGCAGTTTCCATCCCATCACGGGGTTAAGCCCCGAACTTTTAAGACAGACTGACCAATCCGCCTGCGCGCGCTTTACGCCCAATAATTCCGGACAACGCTTGCCACCTACGTATTACCGCGGCTGCTGGCACGTAGTTAGCCGTGGCTTTCTATTCCGGTACCGTCAATTCCTCTAACTATTCGCAAGAGGACCTTTCGTCCCGATTAACAGAGCTTTACAACCCGAAGGCCGTCATCACTCACGCGGCGTTGCTCCGTCAGACTTTCGTCCATTGCGGAAGATTCCCCACTGCTGCCTCCCGTAGGAGTCTGGGCCGTGTCTCAGTCCCAATGTGGCCGTTCATCCTCTCAGACCGGCTACTGATCATCGCCTTGGTGGGCCGTTACCCCTCCAACTAGCTAATCAGACGCAATCCCCTCCTTCAGTGATAGCTTATAAATAGAGGCCACCTTTCATCCATCCTCGATGCCGAGGTTGGATCGTATGCGGTATTAGCAGTCGTTTCCAACTGTTGTCCCCCTCTGAAGGGCAGGTTGATTACGCGTTACTCACCCGTTCGCCACTAAGATTGATAGAAGCAAGCTTCCATCGCTCTTCGTTCGACTTGCATGTGTTAAGCACGCCGCCAGCGTTCGTCCTGAGCCAGGATCAAACTCTCCAAGATATCTTGAAGCTATTTGAATAGCTCATTTGTTTTTGTTGTCGTTACATTTAAGTAACTTTGAATTATGGTTGGTTTTGACTTTGTCAAAACCCGCACTCTGGCATATGTTCAATCATATGATTGATTACCTATCATTGTTCAGTTTTCAAAGATCTGTTATCAGTTTCACGCTTCAGTGAAGCGCCATCTGACGACTTGATTATAATAACATGTGAGCACTTTCATGTCAACACATTTTATAATCTTTTTTGAAGTTCTTTCGAACTTCAAAGTGTATTTCTACACTCATTAAGAAACAGTCGCTCGAACGACTGTATGGATATTATAGTATAACGAAATTATAATGTGCAACCCCCAATTCTCAATTTCACACAACTTTCACTATACATTCATTTTACAACCTAAACAAACTAAACAGATTGATTTTTATACAACCTATCATGTATAATGTAGCTGTAATATAGAACTTGTAACATAAATAGTTCTATTTTATTAGTATTAATTAATATGAATATTACATTCGTGTAAGGAGATTAAGTATGAAATTATCTAAACGTTTATTATCCAAAAACAGTTGCTATTGCTGCTATATGTGCAACTATGGCTACAGCAGCCTTTGCTGCACCCACAAGGTACATTTGATACCTCTGAAATTCAAATTACAGGGCCAAGCCTCTCGTTCTGTAGCACCAAGCTATGCGATTTTAACCTTAGGCATTACTAGTCAAAACACTAAATATCAATGCTGCTAAAATCTAATAACGATCGTATCATGAGTGACTTTAATCAGTAGACTAGGTCAAATTTTAGGTGTCGACAAAAAGATATTTTCACATCGAATATTTCTATTAATCCAACAAGTGATTATCAAGATGGCAAACGAATTAACACTGGTTATAATGTAGCCAAATCACGTGACTGTTAAGATCAACAATCTCGATAATCGTAGGAAAGGCTGTTGACGCTGCTGTTAGCGCTGGGCGCCAACGACATCAACAACCTTTCATTCCAAAAATGATGTATCTCAACAACTATCTGATTCTTTAACTACAGAAGCAATTCAAAGACGGTCGTCATAAAGCTGAGGTTATCGCTGCAGCCCTCGGTCGTACCTTTAGGCCCTGTAAAAACGGTTTCTATTAGTACAACAGAAACAAGTTCTATGGACTCCGGTTACTATCGTAACGCAGTAATGCTAAAAGCAGCACTCGAAACTGCTACGCCTGTAGAAAAAGGTTCTTTAGTAGTTTCTCAAGACGCTAATATCACTTATTATTTACAATAGAATTTTCTGGTACCACACCCTTCGTGGACCGCTACAATGCCGCCTGTCAATTCATGATAGGTGGCATTTTCATATCCAAAAGATTTCCAGATTTCTAAAGAATCTCACTTTGATGAGGATAACTGACGTAAGGATTCTGGAAGCCATGCATAGGATGAGTTATCCTTACTTAGCTTTACCTATAATAGGTAGTATATAGAGAAGTAGAAAGTTATATAACTGTTTAAAACCAAACATACTTGGCTTCTGCAGTTCTAATACAACTACTTTTCCCACCTGGTTTTTACAACACGTTGCATTTCAGATAATACTTGTTTAATATCTGGCACATTGCGCATTGCAAAAGCCACTCATAGCCGCATCAAAATGTATTATCTGCATATGGTAAATGCCATCGCATCACCTTGAACAAGATTAACTTGATCTATTAAACCCAGCATCTTCAATGCGTAGCACGACCTTGATCAAGCATCTCACTAGTTAAAAGTCTAATGCCTCCACTCTTAGTGTTGGTTCTTGACGTAACGCTTCCTTTGTAAACACACAGGTACCACATGCTACATCAAGCACACGTTGGTGAGGACCAATATTCATTGCTTTTTACAGAGAAATTTGCGCCAAAAATAATCTTGTCCAAAAGCTTAAGACTGTATTCATTAAATCATAGTTTTTTTGCAATATTAGAAAAAAACACCTTGTACAAATTGCTTCTTTATCGGCATACGTTTTAAATTCTTTTAGTATTCATTATGGTCCTTTCACTAATCAAGAACTATATTCAAGAACTGTATATCGCATAGTATACCATACTATAGCACTCTATCAAAAGAATCCTATTATATATACTATATATAGTAATTATGTAATAAGTACATATATGAGTTAAAAGACTGATATATTCACTACGATTAAACAATTAGTATATTACATAAATAAACATCGTTTATCAATCACTAGTATATTTAATATAACATACTATGAACATGACTATGATATTATCTATTGCTACCATTACTGTGTTCGTTGTATAATGACATATGTCCATGATGAAAAGGATATATTCCATGGTCTTTTTATTTGTTTTTATTAAGTATTGGAGTGTACTATGAATCGATTTGTAAAATCAATCAACAAAGTCAGTCTAATCCAACAGATTATCATAGGTTTGATCATTGGTATTTTGACTGCACTTTACGTGCCAGATGCGGCAAATGAACTTGCGTTATTAGGTGTTCTCTTTGTTGGTGCTCTTAAAAGGGCATCGCACCTATCCTCGTATTCTTCTTGGTTATCGCAGCGATCAGTAAACATCGCTCTGGCCAAAAAACAGGTATGGGTTCTGTTATCACCTTATATCTTTTAGGTACATTCCTATCTGCAGCATTAGCAGTAGTTGTAAGTTTCTTCTTCCCTACTACATTACATCTAGCAGCAGGTGCTGCTGATGCAGCTCCACCTCAAGGTATCGCAGAGGTTATGACAAACACTTTCTTAAAAAAATATTGTTGATAACCCTGTGAAAAGCATTAATGTCGGCTAACTATATCGGCATTTTAGGTTGGGCACTTATCATCGGGTGGCGCTTTACGTCATGCACCAATGAATACTAAAGAAGTTATGGAATCTATCGCTCAAGCTATTACAACTGTAGTAGGTTGGATTATCCGCTTTGCTCCTCTTGGTATCATGGGCCTTGTAGCTGAATCTATCGCTACTAACGGTATCGAAGCTTTAATTGGTTACTTTCCAATTACTCGTATTTACTACTTGGTTCTATGATTTTCGTAGCACTAGTAATCAATCCGATTTCTATCCTTCGTTTATCTTCGTCGTAATCCATATCCCATTGGTGTTTTCAAATGTTTACGTGAATCTGCAATCTATGCGTTCTTTACACGTAGCTCTGCTGCAAACATTCCCTGTAAACCTCGACTTAGCTAAACGTTTGAAAACTGAACCCTGATATGTATTCCGTATCCATTCCATTAGGTGCAACTATCAATATGGGTGGTGCAGCGATTACAATCACAATCATGACATTAGCTGCAGCTCATACATTAGGTATTATTGTAGATATTCCTACAGCAATCCTGTTATCTATCATCGCCACTATTGGTGCCTGTGGTGCTTCTGGTGTAGCAGGTGGTTCTTTACTACTCATTCCATTGGCTTGTTCCCTATTCGGTATCTCCAACGACGTCGCAATGCAAGTTGTAGGTGTTGGCTTTATCATCGGTGTTTACAAGACTCTACTGAAACTGCACTTAACTCTAGCACAGATATTCTCTTCACAGCTACTGCAGACTATGCAAAACGTGGCTACCACGAAGATTGGAATTAAATATAATTTTACAATCATACTAAAGACGGTCCTTCGGGACCGTTTTTTGTATTTAAAAGTCTATAAATACTAGATTACTATACGACTTATAAATATATTCATTGTATAATATAAAGAACATACTTTAAAAATCAATATAGGAATCGATATTAATTATATACGTTTATATTAATTACAATCTCCTATATTGATTTTCTTCAATATAGTGTTATAATAGAGTTAATGATAATAACTATTAGTAGGTATATATAGAAAGGAATCAACATGAAACAATACGATATTATTGTAGTTGGTACAGGTGGTGCAACCATCGTAGCTGACGCTGCGCTAAAAAAAGGCCTTAAAGTGGCCATCATAGAAAAAGGTAAATTCGGTGGCACATGCCTAAATCGCGGTTGTATTCCTACGAAGGTTATGGTTACAGCAGCTAATGCCATTCAAGAGGTAGAAGAGTTCAAAAAAATAGGCGTCAATGTTGGCGATGCAACTATGGATTGGGACACTGTAGCTAAACGTACATGGCATATGATTGACAAGAATGCAGGCATCTATGATTACTATAACGCTTATGACAACGTAGATGTATATCGCGGTGCTGCAAGTTTTGTGTCCGATAAGGTTATGAACATCCACCTTAACGATGGTTCTAGCATTGTAGAAATCACAGCACCAACAATTATCCTAGGTACTGGCGGTTATAGTAATGTACCGAATGTACCAGGCCTTCAAGAGGCAGGTTTCCTTACTAGTGAAAGTCTCTTTGGCGATAAATTCCCTAAACAACCATACAAATCCCTTGCAGTACTCGGTGCAGGTCCAATCGGTGTTGAATTCGGTCACGTATTTGCATCCGCTGGTACAGAGGTAACAATTCTTCAACATAATGTACGTTTAGTACCTAAAGAAGATGCAGATGTATCTGAACATCTTCTAAACAACTACCGAGCTCGTGGTATTAATGTAATCTTAAACCAAGACACTGTTGAAATCCGTCAAGAAGATGGTCTTAAAGTTGTAGTCACTAAAGATCGTAGCACTGGTGAAGTTACAGAAACTAAGGTAGAAGAAATCCTCGTAGCAGCTGGCATTCGTCCTGCTGTAGAAGAGCTCCACCTCGAAAATACAGGTATTGAAACATGGCCAAAGGGCTGGATTAAAACAAACGAGTTCCTCGAAACATCTGTTGATGGCATCTATGCCTTAGGCGATGTAAATGGTGAACCAGCATTCCGTCATCGTGCGAACTATGAAGCTGATATTATCGCTCACAACCTATACTTTGCTAAAAACGAAGAAGATTACCGTTGGGCACGCTATGATACATTGCCTAAGGTTACATTCTCCTACCCTGAAATTGGTAGCGTAGGTCTTACTGAAGCAGAAGCTATTAAAGCTGGTTATAATGTAGGTGTAGGCAAAAACTACTACTCCTCCACAGCTAAAGGCTATGCAATGGGTATTAACCCTGGCGATGTAAATGACGGCTTTGTTAAAATCGTAGTAGACAAAAATACTAACCACATTCTTGGTATGCATGTAACAGGTCCTCAAGCGTCTATCCTCTTCCAACCATATGTAAACCTTATGAACAGCGGTGTAACTCCGTTGACAGCAATTAATGAAGAAATCGCTTCTGAACGTACTAAACGCTTACGTGAAAAAGGTATTACTCGTGAAATGGATCCTAAATCCGTTATCACTGTAGGGTGAAACTATGAGCCCACATCCTTCTCTTAATCGAGGTTATCATGTGGACACAAGCATACTACGAACACCGTTGGCAATAACTATATAACCATTATAAAAAAAGAGCTAAAGGCATTTTATGCCTTTCGGCTCTTTATTTGATTATCAATCAAATAGATTAACGACCCATATCGATGCTGCTATCCCAAAGATAAGATTTGTTTTACGACCATCGAAACCTTGATCTGGTTCAGGAGGTAATTTACTAAGATTTAGATTGACTCTACGTAAGCACCCTGTTTCAGCATCTACTGTAACAACTAGTCTTTTTACCATCTTGATGCATTGTCATATAGTACAAGAATTTTGCCGTCATGAGCTTCAATTTTTCCAGCCCTTCATGACAGCATCAGCACCGAGTTGTTGTTTTAGCAACGCGTTCTGCTTGAGCAGCTTCAATGACTCGATCTTTATTGAAAGATTTCACCGATAACTTTTTCTTAGGTTTGCCACCTTCTTCCATATTGAAGTATTACCAGTGATTACGTCGATTTTCATCTTGTATTGATGATATTTACTATAGCCAACAACTTTGTAGCCATAGTTTAAATCGTTAGAGTTAAGCTCTACAGAGTGAAGTGCAGCATTCAGGGAAAAGCGATTTTTGGAAAATAGTACCAATTTTGCTCATAGTCATAACCATGGATTCGCCCTGGTGCACGTTGTACAGAAATATCAGTACTTGTTTCTGGGCTTTTGTTTTTACGTGCATCTGCCACACTAGGTGTAGCAACAGACAATACACCTACTGCCAATACACCAGTTAATGCCATAGAAATTAACTTTTTATTCATTACATATCCTCCTACTATATGCGATACTTTTAACAATGTAAAAGTAATTCACATACTAGAATTACTATAAGTCCGTGCCATAGTCAACAGCACACAAAACATATATAAACAACCATATTATTTAGACAATATACTATAAACCTTCATTTGATGCAAGTCGATCCTCTACATCTCTCATAAGCAGTTTATAGCACGTAGCTACTAAAGGAACACCAATCAACATGCCAGTGACCCCCATCAAGCTACCACCTACGATAACCGCAGCAAATACCCATAATCCCGGCAAACCAACGGAGTTACCGACAATTTTAGGATAAATGAAGTTGCTTTCAATTTGATGAAGCACTTCTAAAATAATCACGTAAATTAACGCATCCATAGGGCTAACAGTGAGCAACATAACTGCACCGATAACACCACCGACATAGATGCCAAGTAATGGAATCAAACCAGTAAGGCCAATTACGCAGGCAATGGTTGTAGCGTATTCAATGTTGAATAGCCATAAAGTAATACCTACCATAACACCTAAAATCAAGGCGTCAATAAACTGTCCTACAAAGAAATTACTAAATGTTTGAACTGCCACACGGGTTACATAACTAACACGATTCACCCATTCATCAGATGCATAGGCTTTTACAATGCGTTTGCCTTGCATCATAAGCCGTTCTTTATCAAGGAGCATATAAATAGCAAAGATCAATCCAAGACCTATATTTAACGTCCAAGATAAAACTGTGCCCATTGCATTAACGATGTATGTACCGCCTTTAGTACCCCATTCACGAGTATACTTAACGATACTTTCACCACTTAACGTGTCCATAAGTGTCTGGTTAGATGCCATTGGAATCGTCTCTGTAATATGCTGCATCCAAGTTTGGAAATCTGTATACAGTTGAGGCGAAGATGCCACAATAATAGACATAGAATGAACCAATTGAGGAAGCGCCATACGGGCAATAAAATACACGATTATGCTAATTGTCATAAAAGATAATACAAGACTGAGAGGTCGTCGTATCTTATACCTCCATCCAGATTCACTCTTAGGCCATAGCCATCGCTCATAGCGCACTACTAAAATATCTAGCACAAAAGCAATACAGGCACCAACAATAAGCGGAACAAATGCTGTAATAATAGCATCAATGGCACTAGCAATATCACTTATTCTAAGGGCCATCATGATCATAATACCAGCTAGTATGATAGCACCCTATGAGCGGTTTGTAATATTTAAATTTTTTCATATATAACCTACTTTACTATACTCACACCGCATACATTATCAAATCTTAATGAACATTGTATGACCTACGATTGTATGCAAGTTTAGTATAACATAAAAGTCCACCTTATCACATGCTCGGTCCCCCGATGAACACGAGAGCATGATAGAAGGTGGACTTTATTGTATGTCTAATCTAAATTAGCTTAGAGATTAGCGGTGAATGTAAACGTCTACACGACGGTTTTCAGCTTTACCTGCTGCAGTGGAGTTAGTTGCCACTGGTTTAGTGTCGCCATTAGCGATACCGATGAAGCGATCAGCAGATACGCCATTATTTACTAAGTATTGAGCTACGTATTGTACGCGGCGTTCGGACAAGCCAATGTTGTATTGAGGATTTGCATCAGTATCAGCATTACCTAACAATTTAACTTGGTCTTGAGGATATTGGTGAGCAGCGTTTACAGCAGCTGTTAAGTTTGGATATTGGTCTGCACGAGCAACATCTTGGTCGGAATCGAAGTAGATAGATTGTACATAGTAGTCCAATTTAGGAGTTTTATATACAGGAGCTTCTACTACAGGAGCTGGAGCTGGAGTGTATACAGGAGCTGGAGCTGGAGTGTATACAGGAGCTACGGATTTTTGACCACCGAAACGGTAGGACAAGCCAACTACTGGACCTTGGAAAGATACATTATGATCTTCATTTGCTTTAGTATTGATGTAGCGGTAACCAGCATTGATATCCCAGTCTTCGTTAACTTTGTAGCCTAAACCAGCTTCTAAAACTGTAGTATTCTTAGTACCTACACCAGCTTTACCGTAAACTTCTACTTTAGAGCCAAGGTTAGCTTTTACCAATTACACCTGCTTGTGCAATGTTGTTAGTGCCACCAGCATCATGATTATGGATACGAGCATAGCCACCATATACTGCTACAGTTTTTTTGTTCAAAGAACGAACCAAGTTCAATTCATGCATAGTCAGTATCAAGATGTTTAGTCATTCAAACCATGGTAACCATATTGAATACCAGTTTTGTCAGACCAACCATAAGTCAAACCACCATCGAAGTTCCATTTGTGAGCATCTTTGCACCATCCATTTTTTGCTTTCAACACTGAGCTGCACCAAGATCGACTTGGAATTCACCTTTGTTGAATTGAGTTTGTGGAGTTGCGCCTGCTACGGATACGCCTACAGCAGCAACTGCCAATAAAGCTAATAATTTTTTTGTTCATTATAATTCCCTCCAATAATGGCCCTTTCACAATACACAGGGCCTTTGGTAATAATATACTTTTCATTTTACACAACTTTTTCGATAAATTTCAATATCTTTTATGAATTTACCATGAATCTTCGAAATTTGTCTATATGCAAATGTTATAATTATAAAACTTTAAAAGCCCTCTTATCCCCTATTTTTTTATAAGCATCATATAATTTTATGAATATACACCAATTAGAATATTGTTAATTTTATTTATTAATTTCTTATATATTGCCAATATGTTACTGATAATCTATATAAGATACTTATAACTATGATGTCTGTAAAAGTAGATAGCTTCTACCACAGCAGTAGTATAAACACTTTTTTTAATTCTTTTTAACGATGTTCTTCGATATAATTTCATAGAATCTATTATTAAATTAGCTATTAACTCTGTCTAACATAAAACGAATAAAAAGCCCCCTTAGTATCCACTAAGGAGGCTTTTTATCGTTTCTATATATATCCCTTACATATATACGTGAAATCAGAAGTTTCTGGTCAGACGACACATTCCCCAATGTGTCATTTTTCCACATTTCGTATTGTACATCAAATAAATTGAATAGGCAAGAGAATTTTCATAAAACTTTCATAAACTATTTTAATATTTTTCAATATATAAAGTAATAACCTAATATAATAATATAGATTTTATCTATATCCTCTCTCTATATATCGAACATTTTAATTTTAGATTTAATATGAAAATTTATATGCTAAATGATAGTCAAGATTGATTATAAACTATATTTACAAAGTGCTAGACAATCTTATGCTGCCATGCACCTTTAATAAATCGCAAATAGGAACAGCATAAGCGTAAGCACTGATCAAAGCACAAGGATAACCAGGCACCTAGTAAGCCTAAACCTAACGTAATACATAATAGATAGGTAATAATAGGTCGAATGATGGCTACGCTTACAAGAGAATATTTCATAATGTAATACGTATCCCCTGCCCCTTTTAATACACCAGAATATACCTGCTGTAAAGCTTGTGGGAAAGCCGCTACTGCCATGATTCCCATCAAAGAACCAGAAAGAAGTACTACTTCACTTTCACGAGTATAAAGCTTTACTAAAAAGTCTCCAGGACCAATAAAGATTAGCGCACTTACAAGACCTACTACAAGACCGATTCGTGCACCAATCTTTCCATATATCTTTGCAATATCTGGACGTTTATGTCCTAGACTTTGACCTGTATGTGAGGCCCCTGCGAAACCAAGACCCATGGCAAAGTAATAGAATATATCCATTAAGTTCATACATACATAGTGTGCTGCCAATGGTACTGCACCTAAGGAAGCAACAATCATGGTGTATGTATACATACCAAAACGTTCAAAGAACTGCTCCCCTAGAGAGCTGCCCCCTACGTGAAACATCGTATGAAGTACAGGTCTTTCAAAGGTCCATTTGGACGGATGTCGCAATGTTAAACCTGTAGCCGTATGCTGTGAGATAGTACGCAATAGCAACAAAGCAATAAGAGCACTACTGATCATAGTGGACACCCCTGCCCCCATAACGCCGAGCTCAGGAAAGAAACCAATACCATAAATCAAGAAAAAGTTCATAATGGTATTTAAAATATTCCCTACTACATTCGATTTAAAAATGACTTTTGTATTACCGTATCCGATTAGTGCAGCCCCTACAATTTGGCTAAAGGACTGAAAGATAAGACTAATAACTACAAAACGACCATACCAGACCGCTGTTTCTATATAACTATCTTCTGCGCCAGTAAAGCGTAAAATATGCTCTAAATTAAAGAAGCACGTCACTAATAGAGGCACATAGATTAAGAAATTCAATAATATAGATTGCTTAAGAACAGCATTCATACCATCTACATCACCTTCACCATGACGGCGAGCTATGATAGCGGTAACAGCAATAGATAAAGCGCGACAGAAAATGAGCATCACCATTTCAGGCTGTCCCATAATACCTACCGATGCAAGCGCAGACGCACCAAGTGCCCCAACCATTGCCAAATCAATGGCCGTCATAAATTGTAACATCAAGCCTTGTAATGTAGCTGGCCAAGCAATTTTCAAATAATTACCATACAGTTGCTTTGTCGTCCCTACGGGACCTAACCGCTCTGCAGCGGGCAGCATGGTATCTACTGAAAGCCATCGTTGTATGCGGTCTAACATAGTAACTCCTATTCATGCAAGATCGTATAAGATTGAGCTATCTTTTAGCCCTAATATCTTCTGTATTATATCACAGAATATATGAAAAGTCATTCATATATAATGATTTTATTTAATAATCTATATCAAAAATGCAAAAGAACCTCTTATAGTACTTGATTATACCCCACCATGTATATCAGTGTATAAGAGGTTCTTTCCTATTACAGAAATGTAATTACACTAGCCTATTTATGAAAGTGAATCTCAACTATTATTCTTTAGATGATAACAATTGGTTTACTGCTGCACGCAAATCTTCTAAACCTTGTTTAGTTTCAGCTAACTCTTGACGTTGACGCTCATTTTCAGCCTCTAACGTATTTAAACGAGCCGCTTGATCTGCGATTACAGTTTTTTGTTCACTATTTTCCTTTTTGAGACTAGATACTTCATCTTGCATTACATACACAGAGCTAATAGGGCCTGCTTTGTAGCGATCCGGAATATTTTTCTTTTCTGGGCTAGAGCCAAATTTGTGGGTCACACCAGCATTCACCATGTTGCGGTTTGCCCCAAGAGATACGCCAACGTTAAACATTGTGTCTTCGTTCGTATAATGTGCAAGACCGAGGGCAGCTGCTGTTTCACCACGATAGTTACCAACACCAGCCATAACTTGAGTTGGTTCTAATGGATCGTATTGGATTGGTTTCAACGCTGCCATGGCTGCTGCGTGCGCACCAACACGTTGTACTTCACCTGCTACTTGACCAATAGCATCGCCAATTTTAGCATTAGATGCTTTCAATTGACCAACATTTACCGCATCTGTATCATCTGTACCAGGTGCAATTCCTTTCAGTTGGTTATTACCGTTATTGAGACCATCCTTAGTTAAGGATACAGGGCCTGCATTAGGTTTGTTAGGATTTGCACTGCCCGGAGTAATTGTCATGCCATTACCATTCGTTACAGTCGTATTACCATCTGCATCCTTAAATGTAGCAGATTTCATATCTGTAAGCTCAGGATTTACAGCATAACTAATGGATTTACCGTTTTGGCTAACCATCATATTATTACCCGCTTTGAAAGTAAGTGTTTCGTTAGGTTTCACTTTTTCAGCTGTTGCACTTGGTGTGCTATTAACACCAGAACCTTCTGTGCCTACGGCAGCGTCCCAACCTGCATCTGCTACGGCAGATTTAACTTGGTCTTCAGTGGCTGCACGACCAGGAGTAATATTATTTGGATCCCAAGTTTTATTAGCTAAACCACTAATAACACCATCCTTACCATCGATACCTACAGTACCAATCGTAGCTTTTCCATCTTTGCCGTCGAGAGCAATCTTATCGCCAGCTTTCACAGAACCATTTTTGCCATCGATGGCTACAGCATTTGTACCATCACCGGCTTTAATAGTACCATCCGTACCGTTAATCGCTACAGCATTACCATCTTTACCGGCTTTAATAGTACCATTTGTACCATCTACAGTTACAGCTTTAGTTGGGTCCGTGCCTAATGTAACCTTATCATTTAACTTGTTATCGTAAATGATATGACCATCAGCAGCAGTTGTCTTAGTCAATACAATATTGCCTGTAGTACTGCCCGCACTTTCACCACCATTAGCAGTTAATTCAGTAGTAGAAGCCTTAGTTTTAGCCTCTAATTGACGTACATTGACAGCATCAGTATCATTTGTGCCATCTGCAACATTAACGATTTTGTTATTGCCATTATCTAGACCATTGCCAGTTAAGGACACCTTATCTTTACCTGCAGTAGTAATAGTTATACCATCTTTAGTAAGTGTTGTGTTGTTACCATTACCGTCGTCAATTACAGTGCTATCAGCAGTAGATGTATTTGTTTTCGTACCATCAGTAATTGTAGTGCCTGCTGCAGTTGTAGCAGTAGATTTAGCACCATCAACTACTGTGTTGCCAGCTGCTGTAGATGTATTTGTTTGAGTACCCGCAGTTTGTGTAATAGAATCACCATTGATAACTGTTGTATTGCCACCTGTACCGTTAAAGCTTGCAGAGTTCATATTCACAAGATCTTTATTCAAGGAATATGTGAAGTCTAATTCGTTTTGATTAATTGTGATATTTTCACCAGCAATCATCTTAACTTTTGCATCTTTACCTACTTTGGCATCTTTCTTAGTACCAGTTTGGATACCAGATGTAGCTGCATCTTTATCTGCTGTGATTTGCCATGTTTGGCTAGCGGCAGCATCTGCTACTGCTTTCAATTGATCCTCTGTAGCAGCACGGCCAGAAACGGCATTACCATCCCAAGTTGTATTACCGAGGCCTGTTACATATTTGTTCGTACCATCTACCGTTACGCCACCAATAGTAGCAGTTTTACCAGTAATAGCACCTGTAGTGCCATCCAATGTTACTGCATTTGCACCAGTGCCTAATGTCACTTTATCGTTGAGTTTTACGTCATAAATAGTATGACCATCAGCTGCTTTGCTAGAAGTTAACACAACATTACCTGTTGTACCATCTGCAGCCTCACCATCGTTAGCAGTAATTTCTGTTTTAGAAGATTTTTTAGCCGCATTGATTGCATCCGCTACATTCTTAGCAGTGGCTACACCATCTGTAGCAGGACTTGTAATCGTGCCGTCTGCACCAGCAGTAATCGTTTCTGTATTAACATCATATTTAACAAGGCCTGCATCATCGATACTAGCAGTAGTCATATTACCATTTTTGAAGTTCAATCCATCTGCTAAGGATACTTGTTTTGCAGTACCATCATTTGCTTTGTAAGACAAGTTTGTCTTAGCCGCCACTTTAGTACCATCGATTGTTACTTTGTAGTCCTTAGTTGTGCCATCAGCACTTGTTGTGCCAGTTACAGTTAACGGATTATCCGCATCTGTTGTATCTGTGCTTACAGTTACAGCACCTACAGCAGATTTCTTAACTTCTTCTTCGGATACTTTAACAGTTAAGTTTTTACCATCTGCATCAGTTGTTACGTATTTACCATCGCCTTTAATGCCAAATGTATCATCTTTAAGGTTCACTACGCCAGCAGATGTATTAGTATCACCAGAGAATTTCAAGTTAACTGCATCTGTACTTGCTTTAGCAGCCTTATTAATAGCATCAGCTACGTTTTTAGCTGTCGCCAAGCCATCATCACCTGTTACAGATGCTGCACCTGTTGTGGCATTACTATCGATAGTAGCACGTTTTGTAGAAATCTCAACAGTATCGCCATTCATCTTAGTAGATACAAAGTCGCCTGTAGCACCTTTTACATTGAATGCTACATCACCATCTTTTAAGGATTGGCTGGATACAGTACCACTATCTGCACCAAGAGAAACCTTACGGTTTACAGCAGCTACAGAATCGTTGATCTTAGTCTTAGTATCATCGTTAATATCAAATGTTACCTTACCATCATTATCTACAGTAGCTTTTGTCATTGTGCCATCTACAAAATCTAAGCCTTTAGATAATTTAACAGTTTTAGTATCTGTATCAGCAGCGGTATTAGCACGGTATGTTAAATCCTGTGCAGCTACAGTGTCTTTCAACTGTTTTACATTTACCGCATCAGTATCAGCTATACCTTCTGCAACATCATTTATTTGCATTCCACCAGCACTGATTTTATCTAAATTAAACTCAATGCTTTTACCATTACCATTAACAGCAGTCAGCCCCTTTGGTTCAATCAAAGTTTCCTTAGTCCCATTAGTATCATATATATGTATGCCATGACGACCAATTGTAGTACTAATATCTTCTGTTACAACACCTATCAGACCTCTATTAATTACTGTTTTCCATACATCGTCAGGATCGTCAGAAGTTATACTAATTTCAGAACCATGAATTTTAGTTATATCACCACTATTCTTAAATTTAGCACTATAAGCAGTAATATCTCCAACATCAATATCACCAGCCTTGATACTTCCATCGCTACCATCAATCTTAACAGTCTCACCAAATTTATTTTCAAGAGAGATAGAGTTAAGTTTCTTAAGGTCTTTATTTAATGTAGTAGCAATATTTTTACCAGTTTGTGTAACTGTAATATTATTATCACCAGTAAAGTCTACAGTGTCACCACCAGATACTTTTGTACCAGCATCACCATTAGTAGACAAGTTCCATGCAGCACCATCTTTAGCTTGGCTAGCCGCTTTGTTAATAGCATCGGCCACGTTCTTAGCAGTTGCTAAGCCATCATCACCGGTAACAGAGGCAGTACCTGCAGCATCACTGTTGATAGTAGCACGTTTTGTAGATACTTCTACAGTATTGCCATTCATCTTAGTAGATACGAAGTCACCTGTAGCACCTTTTACATTGAACGCTACATCACCATCTTTTAAGGATTGGCTAGATACAGTACCACTGTCTGCGCCAAGAGAAACCTTACGGTTTACAGCGGCTGTAGAATCGTTGATCTTCGCCTTAGTATCGTCGTTAATATCGAATGTTACTTTACCGTCATTATCTACAGTGGCTTTAGTCATTGTACCATCCACAAAGTCTAGACCTTTGGATAATTTAACTGTTTTAGCATCTGTATCAGCAGCTGTATTAGCACGGTATGTTAAAGTTTGGCTTGCAACAGTATCTTTCAACTGTTTTACGTTTACCGCATCAGTATCAGCTGTACCTTCAGCAACCTCTTGAATCTTATTGCCACCAGCATTGATTTCATCAAGACTAAACTGAACCATTTTACCTGCTGCACTTTGGAATGCCATGCCTTGAGCACTACCTTGAGCAAAATTCCCATCTTCATCATTAAATATGAGATTTTTAGAATCAAGAGAGCTACTATTAGGTCCGGCTTGTAAAGATAAACTACCAACGTCTAAATAAGTATTTGCTGTATTCGGTTGATTTACATCAATACCATTATTGATTCTAATACCATCACGGTCAATTTGTGTATAATTACCTACAGCTGGATCACCAAACTTACCGCTAGCATTAATTGCATCAAACTTGATTGTCTCACCCACACCATTTTCAAGAGAAATAGAGTTTAATTTCTTAAGATCTTTATTTAATGCGGTAGCGATATTTTTGCCAGTTTGGGTAACTGTAATATTGTTATCACCAGTAAAGTCTACAGTATCTCCACCGGCTACAGTTGTCGGTGTATCACCATTAGCAGATAGTTTCCATGCCGCACCGGCTTTAGCCGCATCAGAGGCTTTATTAATAGCATCTGCTACGTTTTTAGCAGTTGCAATACCGTCATCACCTGTTACAGATGCTGCACCTGTTGTGGCATTGCTATCGATAGCAGCACGTTTTGTAGAAACCTCTACAGTATTGCCATTCATTTTAGTAGATACAAAGTCACCAGTAGTACCTTTCACATTGAATGCTACATCGCCGTCTTTTAAGGATTGACTAGAAGGTGTACCACTATCTGCACCAAGAGAAATATTACGATTTACTGCTGTGGAAGCATTGTCTACTTTAGATTTAGTCGCTGCATCAAGACCTACTGTAACAGTTTGGCCATTTACAGTTGCAGTTACACCATTAGTGCCAGAAACAGTGAGTTTTTGATTTTTAAGGTTAACTGTACCATCTGTAGTACCATCGGAAACGGTAAGATTTTGAGATAAACCATCAACAGCTTTATTGATAGAATCAGCAACGTTTTTAGCAGTCGCTAAACCGTCTGTAGGGCTATTTACCTTAGCTTTTCCATCCGCATCATTCGTAATCGTTTCAGTAGCAGTAGAAATAGTTACATTCCCATTTGCACCTACAGTTGCTGTTGTGAAAGTACCATTTGTAAAGTTTAAACCATTTGCCAAAGATACTTTATTTTCATTAGCACCATTAGCTTTGTATGTTAATTGTGTTTGATTAGCTAATTTTGTTGTATCAATACCAATTGCATAGTCCTTAGTATTTGTACCTGCTGTTGGTGTTACAGTAATAGGATTATCTGCCGTATTAGCCTTGCTAACAGTTACTGCGCCTACAGCTAAATCTTTTACTTTTACCGGAATCAACAGCTACTTGCACACCTGTAGCAGAGGCCTTAGTAGTAACTAGATCGCCATCACCAGCCACTTTAAAGGTTGCATCACCGTCTTTAAGATACTTAAGACCTGTAGATCCTGTATCACCTGTTAAACCAATACCTTTAGTCGTAGCATTTACCGTATTATTGTCTAGACCAACAACAAGACTACCATTATTCGTACCCACTAAATCAGTTCTAATACCATTAGCACCTATTACTTTTAGTGGACTTTCACTAAAGCTTAACAGTGCCAGTTTTAGAATTTGTATCTAATTTTAATGTCACGTCAGATACAGCATTCTTAACATCTGTAATATTAGCTGCATTAGTACCTACATTACCACCGCTAGAAACATTGGTAATTTGTTGACCACCTGCACTAATAGCATCTGTACCAAACTTGACAGTTCTTGTACCATTTTTTGCAGTTAACCCATCACCAGAAATGATTACATTTTTAGTACTAGAAGGTAACCCCATTTGTAGTGTTGTATTACTTAATACATTATTGCCTGCTTTAAATGAATCGCCAGTAAAGGTTCTACCGGTAACAGCACCATTTGAACCATCTAATGTAATTTGGTTACCACCAGAAGAAACAGTAACGGATTTATTAGCTTTCACAGTATCTACAGTAATTGCCTTATTCAAAGAAGTTGTAATTTTCTTGCCATTACGAGCTACTGTAATATTGTTATCACCTCTGAAGGATACAGTATCCTCCTTGTTGATTACTTCGCTACGGCCATTGTCATTATCTGCAGCTAATTTCCAATTATATGCATTGGCAGAAACTGCTTTATTAATAGCATCTGCTACATTTTTAGCATCAGCCATACCTGCAGCATTTGCAGAAGCCTGACCATTTGTGACATTAATATTTTGAGTTTTGCCAGAAATTGTAAGGTTTTGACCATTAGCAGCTGTTGTAATGTATGTACCATCACCTTTGAGGCCTAATGTGCTATTTGCAAGATTTACATCGCCACTACCAACATTGCCAGTAAAAGCTAAGTTAACGCTTTTTAATTGCGCCACGTTAACAGCATCTGTATCCTCTTTACCTGCTGCAAGGCCTGTAATTTGACGAGTTGCAGCAGTACCATTACCTACAGCAACAGCTCCCGTTGTAGGAGATAATACCCATGTATTTAATCCTGCATATTTATTGGTACGATTGTCGTTTGGATTATAGCCCTTATTCGCAATGCCACCAGCACGATTCGCTACAGATCCAACGCCTAAGGCAACGCCCCCTTCTACACTAGCCGTAGAGTTAGCACCAAAGGCAGCCGCTCTAATAGCAGTTGCCGTCGCACCATTACCTACAGCAGTTGAGTACTGAGAGGATGTACTAGCACTAGTACCAATAGCAATATTATCCAAGCCATTAGCCGTAGCGGCAGTACCGATAGCAAGAGCTCTATTACCTGTAGCAGTTGTTTGTCTAGACCCATGAGAACCAATAGCTATAGCACCATCACTATTTGCTGTAGCACTACCACCTAACGCTACAGAATTTGCAGCATTAGCACTAACATCTATACCAACTGCAGTAGCATTTGTTTCTTTAGATTTTGCAGCATTACCTACTGCTACGCCACCTTGTTCAGAAGTTGTGAAGTTCGTACCAACAGCTACACCATTTTTGCCAGATGCGGAAGACTTATGACCTACTGCAAGGGAATTTTCCCCCTTAGCAGTAGTCTCCATACCTACTGCTGTAGCAGATGTAGCATTAGCAGTAGATAAAATCCCCAAAACGGTTGAAGATGCACCAGTAGATGTATTCTTTCTACCTACTGCTACCGCACCTTCACCAGTAGCTTGAGATTCAGAACCAACAGCTAGAGAATTAGATGTTTTAGCATTTGTCTTATAACCAATACTTACACCTGCACCTCCATCCGCCTTAGCTGCAGTACCAATAGCAACGCTATATCCGCCAGAAGCAACAGCATAATCATCAAATCGATCAGATGTAGCCCCACCAATAGCAACGTCGCCACCATTAGTCGCTTGTGCATAAGTACCACCTGCAAAGGCGCCAAAGCCAGTCGCCTTAGTAGCACTACCAATAGCAGTGCCACGAACACCAGAGTTAGCGATAAGACCTAGTGATACACCACCTCTACCAGTCGCACTAGCACCTGCACCAACAGCTACAGCTGGTTGAGCTGGATTAGCATACTGTGAATTAGCTACTGCTCTATAACCAATAGCAATAGACTGATCACTGTTAGACTGGGATTCATTACCGATAGCAAGACCATTAGTTAAGTTTGAATACATTTTAGTACCGCCCTCAATAGTCGCAGTCGGTCTATCTGCTGCAGATACATCCGCAACCACACCAGCTTGCATTGCTAAAGCCGCTAAAATGCTAGCTACTACAATTTTCTTTTTCCCTGTTTTGTTCTTTGCCATTTCAGATACTACAACGTAGCATTGTTTTGACTTAGACCAAATGACTTTAAATATCTTATTCATACATTTTCCTTCTTTAAATGACTAACCCTCAACTATATGAATTCTGTTACCCAAACATATGGATATGTTGAAATGTAATGAAAATAATCAGACTCTCATTACTTAAAAAACCTATCTTTTAATTTTTAACATAATTTGCTTTATTTTTCTCAATTAAAAAAACGCATTTGTTGGATATTTAATTCACTATCCTCATTTTTATAGATTTTATATAAAGGTGCATTATTATTGACTTTCATTTATAATTCATTTTAATTAATTGCAAGTTTTATGCATTTTTTTATAAATCTAATTGAGAATGTAGAAACCGTTAATAAAAAAACATAAAAAAATGATTCATCTTTTAAAAAAATATTCATCATTCATACTCTATATACAGCTTTTATTGATTATTTTATTAATTTTTAAACAAGAAATTATTTAGCATTTTAATTTCTAGGATAGACTTGTTATGGATTATTTCGTTTACTCCATATAAAAGAGCCCCCTCTTTCGAGGGGGCTCTTCTCATTTTTACATATCCATTCAGATCCTATACATAGTTTTAACTATATATGCACGAACCTTATGCTTTGTTTGCTAACAATTGGTTAACAGCTGCTTTCAACGCATCAATTTCAGATTGTTGTTGTTCAAGCTTGGATTTGTACTCTTCATTTTGGTTACGTAAGTGACTTACTTCATCTTGCATTACGTAGATAGAGCTAATAGGGACCCAGCTTTATAACGTTCTGGAACAGCGTCTTTTTCTATCACGGCTGCCACCGAATTTGTGAGTTACACCAGCATTTACCATGCTATGGCTAGAACCAAGTGTAATACCTACGTTGAACATAGTATCTTCAGTTCTGTAGTGAGCAAGACCGATTGCACCAGCTGTTTCACCACGGTAGTTACCAATACCTGCCATGATTTGAGTTGGTTCCAATGGATCGTATTGGATTGGTTTCAACGCTGCCATTGCTGCCGCATGTGCACCAACACGTTGTGTTTCAGCACCTACATCGTTAATAGCTTGTTGTAAACCAGCTTTAGCTTCTTTCAATTGGCTTACGTTTACTGCATCTGTATCAGCTGTACCAGGTGCTACACCATGAATTTGGTTACCACCATTGTTCAAGCCGTCTACAGTAAGAGATACAGGTTTAGCTGCTGCATTTGCAGGAGTGATAGTCATGCCTGCACCGTTAACTGTTGTAGAGTTACCAGCTGCATCTTTTACAGTTGTACCTGCAGGAGTAATCTTAGTGGATGGACCATTTTCATCACCTACAGTAACGCTGTTAAGACCTTTCAAGTCTTTAGCCAAGCTATATGTGAAAGTAGTTTTATCTTGCTTAACTTCAAGATTATCCCCAGCTTGGAATTTAACAGTATCGCCACCTTGTACTTTTTTTCTACAGTACCGCCAGCTGCAGTTACATTCCATGCAGAAAGATCTTTAACTTGTTGTTTGCCAGCATCTGTTAAGTTGCTCAAATCTTGGTTTGCTGCATTATCGATTTTTGCTTTAGTTTCATCATCGATCTTAACAGTTACATCTTCACCATTAGCAACAGTTGTTAAACCGTTTTCGCCTTTAATATTGAATTTCACATCGCCTGTGCTCAAGGATTTTTCATCAGTAGAACCAGTGTTACCACCTAAGGAAATCTTACGGCCGATTGCTTCTGTGTTTTTATCGATTTGAGCCTTGTTAGCGGCAATATTTGCTTTATTTGTTGCAATATCACCAGCATTTTTAGTGATGTTACCTTTATTTGCTGCTACTTGGTCATCAACTGCTTTCAATTGATCTTCAGTTGCTGCACGACCAGATACAGGTTGTGTTTGACCTGGAACCCAAGTTTTATTAGTCAACCCTGTTACTTCTGGAGTTTCTACACCATCAGTTGCTTTTACTTTTGGAGCTGTAATTGTGTCATTAGCAGTTACAGTATCAAATGTTACATCTTTCTTAGTAGCAATTGTGAAGTCTTTACCATTTTGAGTAATGGAGATGTTATCACCATCGATGAATTTAACTGTGTTACCACCTTCAACTTTTTCTGCAGTGTTACCATTAGCTACTACGTTCCAAGCTGCTAAATCTTTAACTTGTTGTTTACCAGCATCAGTTAAGTTGCTCAAATCAGTATTTGCGGCATTGTTGATTTTGTTTGCCGTATCATCATCTAATTTAACAGTTACGTCTTCACCATTAGCTTCAGTAACGATACCATTTTGACCTTTAATATTGAATTTCACATCGCCTGTGCTCAAGGATTTTTCATCAGTAGAACCAGTGTCACCACCTAAGGAGATTTTACGAGCGATGGCTGTTGTATTTTTGTCGATATTATCTTTATTTGTTTTAATATCGCCAGCATTTTTAGTGATGTTATCTTTATTTGCTGCTACTTGATCATCTACAGCTTTCAATTGATCTTCAGTCGCTGCACGACCAGATACTGGTTGTGTTTGACCTGGAACCCAAGTTTTATTAGTCAAGCCTGTTACTTCTGGAGTTTCTACACCATCAGTTGCTTTTACTTTTGGAGCTGTAATTGTATCATTTGCAGTTACAGTATCGAAAGTAACATCTTTCTTAGTAGCAACGGTGAAGTCTTTACCATTTTGTGTAATTTCAATGTTATCGCCATTGATGAACTTAACTGTGTCGCCACCTTGAACTTTTTCTGCAGTACCATTGTTAGCCACTACATTCCATGCTGCCAAATCTTTAACTTGTTGTTCACCAGCTGGAGTTAAGTTGCTCAAGTCTTTATTCGCTGCGTTGTCGATTTTGTCTTTAGTAGCATCATCAAGTTTAACAGTTACATCATCGCCATTTGCAACAGTAGTAAGACCATTTTCACCTTTAACATTGAATTTCACATCGCCTGTACTCAAGGATTTTTCATCTGTGGAACCAGTATCGCCACCTAAGGAAATCTTACGAGCGATGGCTGTTGTATTTTTATCAATGTTGTCTTTGTTTTTAGCAATATCAGCTTTGTTTGTTGCAATATCGCCAGCATTTTTAGTGATGTTATCTTTATTTGCTGCAATATTGTCTTTATTAGTAGCAATATCAGCAGCATTTTTATCGATTGCTTTTTTGTTATCTGCAATGTTATCAGCATTTTTGCCGATTTTATCTTTATTATCAGCTACTTGATCATCTACAGCTTTCAATTGATCTTCAGTCGCTGCACGACCAGATACTGGTTGTGTTTGACCTGGAACCCAAGTTTTATTAGTCAAGCCAGTTACTTCTGGAGTTTCTACGCCAGTTGTAGCTTTTACTTTTGGAGCTGTAATTGTGTCATTAGCAGTTACAGTATCGAAAGTAACGTCTTTCTTAGTCGCAATTGTGAAGTTTTTACCAGCTTGTGTAATTTCAATGTTATCACCATTGATGAATTTAACTGTGTCGCCACCTTGTACTTTTTCAGCAGTTTCACCATTAGCAACCACATTCCAAGCAGCCAAATCTTTAACTTGTTGTTCACCAGCTGGAGTCAAGTTGCTCAAGTCCTTATTTGCTGCGTTATCGATTTTGTCTTTAGTAGCATCATCAAGTTTAACAGTTACATCGTCGCCATTAGCAACAGTAGTAAGACCATTATCACCTTTAACATTGAATTTCACATCACCTGTGCTCAAGGATTTTTCATCTGTAGAACCAGTGTTACCACCCAAGGAAATCTTACGAGCGATAGCTGTTGTATTTTTATCAATGTTGTCTTTATTTTTAGCAATATCAGCTTTGTTTGTTGCAATATCGCCAGCATTTTTAGTGATGTTATCTTTATTTGCTGCTACTTGATCATCTACAGCTTTCAATTGATCTTCAGTCGCTGCACGCCCAGATACTGGTTGTGTTTGACCTGGAACCCAAGTTTTATTAGTCAAGCCAGTAACTTGAGGTGTTTCAACACCAGTTGTAGCTTTTACTTTAGGAGCTGTAATAGCTTGGTTAGCAGTTACATTATCGAATGTTACATCTTTCTTAGTAGAGATTGTGAAATCTTTACCTGCTTGAGTGATTTCAACGTTATCCCCATCGATAAACTTAACTGTGTCGCCACCTTTTACTTTTTCAGCAGTTTCGCTATTAGCTACTACATTCCAAGCAGCCAAATCTTTAACTTCTTGCTCACCAGCTGGAGTCAAGTTGCTCAAATCTTTGTTAGCAGCGTTATCGATTTTATTTTTAGTAGCTGTATCAAGTTTAACAGTTACATCATTACCAGCAGCTGTTGTAGCAATACCATCTTCACCTTTAATTTTGAAGCTTACAGCTCCATCATTTAAAGATTTCTCTGTTGTAGAACCAGTATTACCTTCTAAGGAAATTTTATTAGCAAGCGCTGTAGTATTTTTTTGGATTGCTGTTTTATTAGCTTCTGCTTTATCGTCTGTTTTCTTCAATTGAGATACATTGACAGCATCTTTATCTGCTACACCATCAGCTACGTTGGTAACTTTCATGTCGCCTGCATTGATGCCTTTGTCGCCATCAATTTTTACAGTTGGATTACCTGCAGCATTGTTGAAAGATGCACTGTTCAAGCCAGTAAGATCTTTCTTCAAGGACACAGAGATATTTTTATCATTTCTAGCAACTGTAATATTATCATCACCAGAGAAATCTACTTTATTACCATTTTTAACTGTTACTGGTGTTGCTTCACCATTAGCAGAAAGATCCCAAGTATATGCAAGTTGATCCGCGATAGCAGCTAACTGAGAACCGTTGATAGCGTCTGTAGAAGTAGCACTTACTTCACCAGGAGCTACGTTTTTAACTGACGCTCGAATCCTTCCGCGCCGAAGGATACAATATCACCTGGCAAAGTATCCGTGCCACCTTTCCAAGCAGCAACTACACCACTTGGCAATGTATAGCTAGTTTGTTTTGTACCTGGCTTATCTGTAGTAGAACCACCACCTAAGGCAACAGAGTTATCACGATTTGCTTTCGCACCTGTACCAATAGCGATGGCATTTGTTACAGAATCATTATCGGCAGCACTTGTATTAACACCTGTCAAAGAGCCAGCAATACGATTTTTAGAGTCAGCGCCCGTACCAATAGCAATGCCAGCATTACCAGATTGACCCTTAGTGCCCACTGTGATACCGATATGGTCTGCTGTAGCATTATTATAATCCCTCCACTTAATTTCATACCCTGTTAAAGCTTTAACAGCAGCAGAAACAGTAGCGACAGCAGGTTTACCTGTTGTAATATCAGTATAAACTGCTTTAGTAGACGTCATTCTATCAGCATCGTCACCGCCAATAACAATAGATGAGTGACCAAGAGCCTTTGTATTACCACCAATAGCAATGGCTTGGTCCCCTACAACAACCGCCCCTTGCCCCGGTAATGCACCACCACCGATGGCAATACCTTGTGAATATGAATTACCAGCTTCGTTTACTGTCGCACCAGTACCAAGAGCAACCGCAGTACCACCATTTGCAATTGAATTTTTACCTACAGCAACACTTGGTGTATTACTATATCGAGCTTTTGAATAAGCATTTTGACCAATAGCAACCCCACCACTAGCAGACTCTACTTTTGCAGCAGTACCAATTGCAACAACATCACTAAGAGTAGCTTTTACATTTGTACCTAAACCAACTGCATTTACACCTGTAACACTAGCATTGTTACCTAAACCGACTGCATTGGCACCTGTAACAGTAGCACTATCACCAAAAGCTACAGATGCACCACCAGTAGATGTAGGCACCTCGTTTACAGCCAATGCCACATTAGCATTTGTCATAGCCAATGCTGCAAAGATACCGGCTACTACGATCTTCTTACCGCTATTGTTTTTAGCGAATTCAGATACTACTACGTAGCATTCTTTGGATTTGCTCCAAACCACCTTAAAAATTTTGTTCATTCTTCTGTTCTCCTTTTCTCCTATAAACCTTCTTATAATCTCTCTATATATTTATTATATATTTACTATAATTTGTCAGTCATAAACGACTTTTGCTTTTTTTCGATGTAGTTAGTATATCAAAATCTTCGATATAGTTGCAAGAGTTTTTCATTAAACTTTCATAAAAAAATAATAACCTATGCAAATACTGCAATTATGCGGATTTTTTTATGACTTATGTCAAAATTTTACCATAAATGTGTCATTTTTACACCATAAATAAAGTTGTAAAATGAATATAAACTCATAATTAAATTTTTTTAAATTGTGTTTATATGATTATAGACACGAAAAAAACACCTCTACAACTGAATAGTACAGCTTAAACCGTACATTCTCATTGCAGAGGTGTCCACTTCATTAAATTTATATAAACTTTTAAATTTTATTCCTTACCTTAAACACATAAATACTTTGTTCATGTGCCAATTGCAACCATTCCTGCAATTGTTTCATATACGTCCGATATATGTCTTGTGCTTCATTTATAGTTACGATATCAAAGTGGATACCATCCCCTACAGGCAATTGACTTAAACGAGGTAGATCTGCCGTGATAATTGTGCCAATTTTTGTATAACCTCCCGTTGTTTGACGATCCGCCATAAGAACGATGGGGTTGCCATCGGATGGAACTTGAATAGATCCAAATACGGCACCATCAGATATAATATCTGCACTGTCTACATGTTCTATAATAGGACCGTCGAAACGGAAGCCCATACGGTCACATTGCATCGTTAAGGTATAGAGTTTACTACCAAAGGTTTTAATCCCTTTTTCAGTAAAATGTCTAGCTTGATCGCCAAGGACAACACGTAGCGGTTCATGACAATAACGACCACCACGGTTATAGAGTATTGTATTGAACAAATTATGTCCTTCTCCACCATACTCGCACACATGGATGTCTTTAGGCGTGAAAGGTTTTATGCCAAACTCATCACCAGCTTTTAATTGTCTGCCTTCTAGCCCACCTATTTTTGCTTTTGTATGAGTAGAGACACTGCCATTAATTTCAGGCACATCGATACCACCGGAGAACGCAATATACATGCGCACCCCACATTGGCTAAATCCACCAGATATAACATCCCCTTCGTGACACACAAAGGGAATATATCTAGGCACTACTACATTGTTGATAGTAGGTTGCATATCCGCCCCGGTGAAAGCAACAATACATGTGCCTTTTACAGTTAAGGTTGGCGGTAACACCGTACATTCTAAGGCCCCTACAGGCTCAACATTACCTACGAGCGCTTGCCCTAATAGATAGCTTTCACTATCCATAGGCCCCGCAACAGGCATACCATATTGTTGGTACCCCACGCGGCCTATATCTTGTATAGTCGTATACATACCTGGTGCATCTACGTGGATGATAGTATTTTCAAACTTATTTAACGCCACGTAAATCACCTACCTCTACTTCACGTATAACAGGAACATAATCAGTACCTAACGCTTTGATGCGATGGAATTCACTTTCATCAATAGGTACATAACGCACATAGTCACCCGCTTTTAATAATGCGGCTTGTGCCTTTGACATATCATACATGGTCACTGGCGTACGACCAATGATTTGCCAGCCCCCCTGGAGAATCAGATGGATAGGTACCAGTCTGTTCCCCTGCAATGCCTACAGAGCCGGCCGGAATCAAAGTTCTCGGCGAAGATAAACGAGGCGTCGCTATACGTGGATCCATGCCACCTAAATAGGTAAAGCCAGGAATAAAGCCTAGCATATATACTAAATAATCAGTTCCACTATGAATAGATATAACTTCATCCTCGCTTAAGTGATTGTGAGATGCTACAAAACTAAGATCGGGACCAAATTCGCCACCATATACGGTAGGTACTTCAACAACTGTGACCAGTTCATTTGTCGTATTAGTCATACCTTCTTCTAATGTGGGCTCAATAATGTTACAAATTTCAGAATAAGAATATAGCATTGCATCATATTCTACCAGCAATGCACAGTAAGTAGGAACTAGTTCAATAATTCCTTCGAGCTGAAGCTCTTTAATTCGCTCTATAGTTTGTCGAATATGTCGATTAATTGTTGGATCGATTACTTGACCAAAATCAATAGAGATAGCCCGATCACCTACAGGTGAAATTGTAGGCTTCATATGTACCTCCCTGTATAACCTGAAAGGACCATTACATTCGAGATGAACATAATGGTGCTTTCACAGATATTAAATTAACCTAGAAGTTTCGCAATGCCTTTTAAGGATGTTACGCCAATATAAGCTGTTACAAGCACTACAATCCAACCTGTGTAATATAAAAGTCTATTGTGTTTGTATGCCCCTACGATTTCAGATTTATGTGTTGCAAAGAGCATAACCGCCAATGTAACAGGCAAAATTAAACCATTTACAGAGCCTGCCAAAATCAATAGAGATGCTGGTTTCCCGATAAAGATTAAGATACAAGTAGAAATAAAGATGAAGGCCATAATAGTTAATTTTTCATTTTTTTCTACTACTTTAAATAGTGTTTTCAAGAAGGAAACAGATGTGTAGGCAGCCCCTACTACAGAGGTTAGAGCCGCACAGAAGAATACGATACCGAATAATTTATGACCAATTTCACCAGCACCTAGAAGGAATGCAGAGCCAGCTGGATCTTTAGGGTCAAGTGCAAAGCCCATGGATACAACACCAAGAACGGCTAAGAATAATAACACGCGAACTAAGGCATCTACAGACATCCCCATAATCGCTGCACGGCGTACATCTTTCAAATGCTCTTGACCTGTAATACCAGCATCGATAAGACGGTGACCACCTGAGAAGGTAATATAACCACCTACAGTACCGCCGATGAGGGTAATCGTTGCAAGCCAAGGATAATTAGTAGGAACAACGGCGTGAGTAGCAGCCTCAGCAACAGGTGGATTCGTAGAAAAGGCTACGTAACCAATGAGAACAAGCATAACTGTGCCCAGAACTTTTGCTGTATTATCTAATACACCGCCCATTTTCTTAGACGTAAATAGTAAAATACCTAAAATACCGCTAATGGCAGCCCCTGTAGTCGTATCAACACCAAAAATAATATGGAGACCCATAGATGCACCACCGATATTGCCAATATTGAAAGCTAGGCCCCCAAGGGAAATCAAAAATGCCACAAAATAACCTAAGCCTGGCAATACTTTTATTTGCAATATCTTGACCGCGCATTTGGGATACGCCAATGATAGTCCATACATTAAGCTGTGCAATAATAGAGAAAATAACAGATACAACAATGGCAAATGCAAAAATCTGCTTTCAGCTCATTTGTAAACGCCGCTGTTTGTAACATAAAGCCCGGTCCAATAGAAGACGTGGCCATTAAGAATGCTGCCCCTAACAGGACAGAGAAACTAGCTTTACCTGTAATTGGTTTCATAAGAACCTCCACATAGAACTAATACTTTATACAATACTTATTTTTTTCCGGTCTTGGAAATTAGCGACCGTTACGCCCGCTTTTGCAAGGCCTTCACGAATATACTTTGTGAAAGCAATCGCTTCTGGATTATCACCATGAACACAGATAGAGTCTGCCACAATATCTATGGTATTACCCGTATTGATTACTACTTTACCTTCTTTGACCATCATAAGAACTCGTTCAAGAGCCTCTTGAGGATCTTTGATAAAAGCACCAGGCTCAGTACGAGGTACGAGCGTACCTTCATCAGTATAACCACGATCTGCAAAGACCTCTTGAATCACAGGGATACCTCGGCGCTCCGCCTCTTTAGCAATATAGCTACCGCTCAAGACCATAGCTGCAATGTTAGGATTCACCGCTTGTAAACCATCTAGCACGGCATCAGCCAACGCAGGTGTTACACAGGCTGTATTATAAAAAGCACCATGTAACTTCATATGCTGTAATGTAACACCATAACTATCACAAAAGGCTTGCAATGCACCTAACTGATATATCATATACGCCTTTGCTTCACCGGGATTTACTGCTATGGCACGGCGCCCAAAGCCCATCAAATCAGGATAGCCAGGATGTGCCCCTACGGCTACGCCCTTCTCCTTACACATGCGCACTGTAGCATCCATAATGAGAGGATCTCCAGCATGCCAACCACAGGCGACATTAGCACTTGTAACGTGATTCAATACTTCACTATCCATGCCTAATGTGTAATTACCAAAACTTTCACCTAAATCACTGTTTAAATCTATATAATGTGACATACACACTCTCCTCTCCACTTCATGAAACTTTTTAAATTCTATAGAATTATTATCATTATTGATGAAATTATACTAAATTTATAGATGTTTTACCAATGATTTTTATCATACCTAGAAAAATAATTTTATAAAAAGAAAAAAAGGCACTCGATGTTCATCGAGTGCCTTTGACTAACTAGAAGGTTCAAATATTATTTATTCTCTTCTGTTGTTTTATTTTCTTCTGTAGTTTTATTGTCTTCTTCTGCTTTCACGGAATCATCTGCTACTTTTTCAGTAATAACAATGTGACCATCCTTTACATCAGCAAGCAAGTGTTTAGCATCGATGTGATCCAAGTAGAAGTCAGTTACATTATCGCGGATTTCAGATTCGATAACACGACGTAATGGACGAGCGCCCATAGCTTTATCATAACCTTGTTCCATCAATAAGCCTTTAGCTTCTTCAGTTACATCTAAAGTAATACCTTTCTTAGCTAATGTTTTATTAACTTGAGCCAACATTAGATCTACGATTTTTTTCAAATCGTCTTTGCTTAAGTGGTTGAATTCAATAACACCGTTGAAACGGTTCAAGAATTCTGGACGGAAGAATGGAGCAATACGGTCCATTACATCGACTTTATTTTCATCGTCATTATCTTGACCATAGCCAAAGCCTGCATTAGATGTAGCAATAATAACAGTATTTTTGAAGTTTACTGTGTTACCTTGACCATCTGTTAAGCGACCATCATCCAATACTTGAAGAAGCAATGTAATAACTTGAGGATCTGCTTTTTCGATTTCGTCGAACAATACGATGGAGTAAGGATTACGACGAACACGTTCAGTCAATGTGTTGGAGTTATCTTCGTAACCAACATAACCAGCTGTAGCACCAATCAATTTGGAAACTGCTGTGCGATCACTGTATTCGGACATATCCAAGCGGATGATAGCATCTTTGTTACCGAACATATCAAGTGCTAATTGTTTAGCCAATTCTGTTTTACCAACACCAGTAGGACCTACGAATAAGAAGCTACCGATTGGACGGTTGCCTTCGTCAAAGCCTGCACGGTTACGACGGATTGCTTTAGATACAGCTTCTACTGCTTTATCTTGACCGATTACATGAGCTTCTAAGCGAGATTTCATATCTTTCAAGCGTTCAATATCGGATGCACCCATTTGAGATACAGGGATACCAGTCATTCTTTCAACGGCTTCCGCTACATCATTAACCTTAGCCACTACCTTTTGGTTATCAGTGTGTTTGTCGATTTCTTCTTGTAATTTTTGAATACGAATCTTTTCGTTAATAGCGGATTCGTAATCTTCTTTTTGAGCATATTCCTCTTGTTTTGCTTTTGCATCCGCAATATCTGCTTCTAATGTTTTAATATCTGTTACAGGATGTTGGGAAGCCAAGTGCGCTGCTGTTACATCGATCAAGTCGATAGCTTTATCTGGTAAGCTACGTTGAGGAATGTATTGTACGGAATAATCTACAGCTGCTTTCAACACAGCATCTGGCAATTCAATGTTATGATGCGCTTCATACAATGGACGAATGCCTTGTAAAATTTTGAAAGTATCTTCTGGAGATGGTGCATTTACCTTAACTTCATTGAAACGACGAGCAAGAGCTGCGTTTTTCATGATTGTGTTACGGTATTCATCTTGTGTTGTAGCACCGATAACAGTCATTTCACCACGGGACAAAGCAGGTTTCAAGATATCTGCTAAACCTTTAGAACCTTGACCATCACCTGTGGAACCAGCACCCAAGATTTGGTGGATTTCGTCGAAGAACAAGATAATGTTACCAGCAGCCTTAACCTCTTTGATAAGGTTTTGGATATTTTCTTCGAAGGAACCACGGTATTGAGTACCCGCTTCCAAACCGGAAATATCGATGGAAATGATTTCTTTATTTTTAATAGCTGCAGGAACATCGCCATTAACAATTGCTTGTGCCAAGCCTTCTACGACAGCTGTTTTACCAACACCAGCATCACCTACGAGTACAGGATTGTTTTTAGTACGACGTGCTAAGATTTCTGCTGTTTCTTGGATTTCTTTATTACGGCCAATAACAGGATCGAGTTTACCATCACGAGCTTGTTGAGTTAAGTTTGTACTAACTTGGCAAGGATACCATCTTGTTTCATTTTACCTTGTTGTGCAGCTTGAGCAGCTTGCATTTCTTCATTAGAAGGTAAACGACCAGTTTGACGATAGAAAGCAAACTCTTCTGGAGTCACTTCACGACCATTAATTTTATAACGACGGTTTTCTGTGGAATAACCACCCATGTTACCCATCAATTGATTAAACAAATCATTCATGCTGCTAAATTCATTACCAAAATTATTAAAGTTGTTGTTCATATATATTACCCCCTCATACATCATTGAGTTTAACTATTTGACTAATACTATTTTTTTACTGGGTTTCTTAACCCTGTGACATAATAATAACTCGATAAAGTCAAAAAGTCAATAAGTCAAAAAGAAAAATTTTTGATTATTTTTTTGACTTTTTATTTGATCAATACATTTTGAAGGTAGAAATATAGATAAATACTGGGTTTATGGAAGATCATAAAATTTGAACTTTTGAGTTATTTGTTACAAATCATATTGTTTATATTGATTTATTACCTATAATAAAAAAATAAAAGTCAAATATACACCAAAGAGGTTCGAGCAATGACACAACAAGATATAAAGAATATTAATTACACAACAAACGATGAGTCTCCTATCATTACCAGCGATACCAACAAACAAATAAAAAACAGATCATAAACATCTCTCAACAAGTACTAAAGCGTAATTATAAACTATATAAAGCATTGGAGCATAAATGAATACAACTAACATTCAATTCACCATACAAGACATCTGTGAACTCCATACACAGTTAGAAGAGGCATTTATCCTTTCATCAGGTATCCGTGACAAAAGCTTATTAGCCTCAGCAGTAAATGCCCCTTTTCAAACCTTTATGGGTAATGATTTATATCCATCTATCTACGATAAAGCGGCACAATTATGTTATGGCATTGCCAATAACCATCCCTTTACAGATGGTAACAAACGAACTGCACTCCATAGTATGTACGTCTATTTAATCATTAATGGATATGATATTATCGCTCCACAACAAGACGTTGAAAATTTGATTATTAATGTAGCTGCAGGAAGAATGCATAATACAGAATTATCAAAATGGTTACAAAAGAATACAGTCCAAACAGAGAATCTATAATCCTAGTAAAAAAATAAAAAAAGTGCTGTAATGGAATGCGATAAAATCACTTTCTATTACAGCACTTTTTGTAATTACTATATTTCCCCACTTAATAAGCCAATAATATTAATTATATAAAACGGCAAGCACTGTAGAATAAATTAGATTAATCATCTATATATATCAATCGAATCGCCTGATTCATTTTTCCAAACAGTCCAACCATTATTAGCATTTCCCAACACTACCCAACCTGCAGTAGATGGGGAATTACAACTTACATCCTCAAGTAAAGTATCATTTTCTATCAAAGCACTTTTCCGAGCATCCGGCATCCATTCGGACTTAGTCGGGGCACAAATACTACCTTTTAATACAGTAAACATACCATCTTCAACTTTCATTGTAGCAGTAACTACGCCAAATCCTTTTCTCGTTTCATTTAAATAGTAATAACCATCTGGAACTTTTTCCCAATCAACTTTGACAGCTCTTGCTTTTGTAGCCTCGTCAAAAGTTGTTTCTTTAGTACGATCAACAGGATAAACTTGTCTACCTTCAAATGATGAAAGTAGTTGAATAACCAAATCAAGATCTAAGGCAAAAAGTTCTGAATTTAAAACTCTACTTTTACTAAAAATATCATCTAATAACTTCTCTTTTTCATCATAATCATCTAATTCAATTGCAAATTCTCGCTTTAATCCAACAACATTATTATATCCATGACGTTCAAGATTATACATCCTTCTTTCAAAGTTATCTATCCCTGTTTTTGCCGATCTTAATAAGTCCAGGTACAACTGTAGACATTATATAGATAATTCCTATTGCCATGAATCCACCCCTATTCATCATCTGTATCAAACTAGATCGATCTAGCTATTATTCATTTAACATTCATATTATACCATAAAATGAGAATCTAAACTTTTTACCTTTATAAAAATATAAAAAAACACCTTGCATAAGCAAGGTGCTAATTTTTGGTGATCCAGGAGGGATTCGAACCCCCGACCCACGGCTTAGAAGGCCGTTGCTCTATCCAACTGAGCTACTGAACCATGTGGATTACCTATATATGTAATTATCTATTATAGTATAAATTATGTAGTATATATCGTCAATATTACGTTTTACCCTAAAAAAGGCAAAAAAAAATGGAGCGGGTGAAGGGAATCGAACCCTCGCGACCAGCTTGGAAGGCTGGGGCTCTACCATTGAGCTACACCCGCAAATAAAAAATGGTCGGAGCAGCAGGATTCGAACCTGCGACCCCCTGGTCCCAAGCCAGGTGCGCTACCAAACTGCGCTATGCCCCGTCATTAATTACTTTGCTATTATAGCAAACCCGGTAGTTGATGTCAACCACTACTCTTGCTGAGTTTTTCTACTCTTTTGAGTATCGCTCTGCAACGAAAATAATTATATCATCGATACAAAATAGTGACAAGTACTTTTTTACAACTTCATTAATTTTTTAAATTTTATTCATCTATATACAAAACATGCACCCCTTTCGAGGTGCATGTCATATTATTCTATAGTTATTTTATGGTTATGCCAATGCCTTTACAGCAAATAGATTAACCTTCGTAGCTACCGTCTTCTACTACGCCAGGGTTTTTAGCGATACCTTGTTTTACAGCAACTTCAGCAACTGCTTTAGCAACCGCTGGAGCTACGCGAGGATCGAATACGGATGGCATTACGTTTTCTTCGCTCAATTCGCTATCAGGAATCAAGTTAGCCAATGCATCAGCTGCAGCTAATTTCATTTCATCAGTGATTTGAGCCGCACGTACGTCGATAGCACCGCGGAATACGCCAGGGAATACCGCTACGTTGTTGATTTGGTTAGGAGCGTCGGAACGACCTGTACCAGCAACGCGGATACCAGCAGCTTTCATATCTGCATATGTAGCTTCTGGGTTAGGGTTAGCCATTGCGAATACGATTGCATCGTCAGCCAAGTTTTCCAAAATATCTTTTGTAAATACGCCAGCTGCAGATACACCAAGAAGAATGTCAGCGCCTTTAGCATTCTCAGCCAAGCCACCATGTTTTTCTTCAAGTTTAAGCAAGTCGATCAATTCAGATTGCAAGGAGTCAAGACGTTTGTAATCTTTGTGCAATACGCCAGAAGATACTAACAATGTAATATCACGAGCGCCTGCAAGGTATAACAAGCGAGCAATGTTTGCACCAGCTGCACCAGCACCGTTTACGATGATTTTAGCAGTAGCTAAATCTTTTTTAACTAAACGAAGAGCGCCTTTTACACCAGCTAAACATGCGATTGCAGTACCGTGTTGGTCATCATGGAATACAGGGATTTCTAATTCTTCTTTCAAACGATTTTCGATTTCGTAGCATTTAGGAGAAGAAATATCTTCCAAGTTAATACCAGCAAAGTTTTTTTGCAACAATTTTACAGTGTTGATCAAAGTATCAGCATCTTTAGTGTCTACAACCAATGGGATGCAGTCTACATCGCCAAATTTTTTGAACAATAAGGATTTACCTTCCATTACAGGCAATGCTGCTGCAGCGCCGATATCGCCAAGACCAAGTACACGAGTACCGTCGGAAACTACGGCAACCATGTTGGAACGGCATGTTAATTCGAAGGATTCAGCTTCATTATCTTTAATACGCAAGCATGGCTCTGCTACACCTGGGGTGTACGCTACAGACAAGTCATGTGCGTCTTTCAATTCATATTTAGTCCCTACAGTGAGGAAACCTTTCAATTCACGTTTTTTCTGTACAGCTAATTCACGTACGTCCATAATAATTCTCCTTTGTGGAAACAATCGGACTCTTTAGAGTCGGTAATTAATACCATAAACTAATTGTATTATACAAAATGATAAATAACAACACAAGTTTTTTTCGATATAATTATCGATTTTTTTAGATTTAAATGCTATTAATTTCTGTTATTAAAAAAACCGTGATAAGCAAACAAAAAGTAGATAAGCCAACTAAAGACTTATCTACTTACGTATTATATTCGTATTTTAGCTATATATAAATTTTGAAAAAAATTCAAATGTAATATTAAGCTTTCACAGATGGCAAATTACGACCATAGAATATTTCCATCATTTCTTGTTTTAATTGCTGTTTAATTTGCTTAATTTCACGTTCGCTCAATTCAGCTTCAGTAATACCAAAGAGATAGTTATCCAAATCAAACTCTTTTAACATCATTTTTGTGTGGAAAATATTTTCTTGGTATACGTTTACATCGATCATGTTGTACATGTTACGAGTTTTCGAGTTAATGTAGTTTTGGATGGAGTTGATGCGATGATCGATATAGATTTTCTTACCAGATACATCACGAGTAAAGCCGCGTACATGGTAGTCTAATGTAAGGATATCGGAATCAAAGCTTTGAATCAAATAGTTAAGTGCTTTAAGGGGAGAAATCTGACCGCATGTAGACACCTCAATGTCGGCACGGAACGTACTAATCCCTTTGTGCGGATGGCTTTCAGGGTAAGTATGTACAGTAAGGTGAGATTTATCAAGATGCATGACTACATCTTCTTTTTCAATTTCCTCTTCAGAAATCAAAATCGTAACAGACGCACCTTGAGGGTCGTAGTCTTGTTTCGCTACGTTAAGGATGTTAGCACCGATAATGCGGCTTACTTCCGTTAAAATAGCTGTTAAACGATCTGCATTGTATACTTCATCAATGTACTGAATGTATTGCTTTTTCTCTTCTTCCGTACGAGTATAACAAATATCATAAATATTAAAACTCAATGTCTTTGTGAGATTATTAAAACCATATAATTTCATTTTAGGCTTTGCTTTAACTGGTGTATCCATGATATGTCATAACCCTTTCCATGCATAGACTTACTATTTTTTTGAAAGCTTAACCCGTCGAGGCTCAAAGCTTTACCATATAACTAAACAATATCTTGTTTATATACAAACTCTACACTAAACTGTCCATTATCGTAGGTAACGATAGCAAATGTACCGCCAGAGCGGTCACGAGCCAACGATATACTGCCGGGATTCACAAATACCGCATCACGAACACGAACCTCACCATGATGATGACTATGACCGGACACGATGAGTCGCGCCCCCATATCAGTGCCTAACTCAATCAGTTTTTGTATTCGATTATAATATGATACCTCATGACCATGAGTCATGTAAATATAGGTATCCTCTAGAGGAATCAACTGTTCTCGCGGTTCAAGAGGCTGTACACGGTCATTATTACCGCGCACTGCATACACAGAAATATCAGTATGTTCCTGCATATAGCGTGCATCATCGCCATAATCACCAGCATGAAGCCACATATCAATATCTTGGTCTGCTGTAGCCTCCAAGACAAGATCTATATCCTCTAGATACCCATGGGTATCACTCAAAATACCAATTCGTTTCATTTTATAAATTCTCTAATACTATTATATTACATATTATATGAACTATATCATATAGTTCAAAAATATCAAAGTTTACTAATTAATTCACGTAATGCGCGACCACGGTGACTTATGGTTTCCTTCTCTTCGATGGTAAGCTCTGCCATTGTTTTCTCGAACTGAGGCACATGGAAATACGGATCATAGCCAAAGCCATTATCACCTTTTGGCTCGTCTTGAACGAGTCCATCACAATAACCTTCAGCGGTTACTTCACGACCATCAGGATATACGAGTGCTAAGGCACATACATAATGAGCTGTACGGTCAGCTTTTCCTTGTAACTCTTGAATTAGCTTTTCGTTGTTAGCATTATCATCACCATGATGACCTGCATAACGAGCAGAATAGACACCTGGCGCACCATCAAGAGCATCTACAGTGATGCCAGAGTCGTCCGCAAGGCATGGACGATTTGTAGCTTTTGCGTAGTAGCGAGCCTTTAAAAGCGCATTCTCCATAAAGGTTGTACCTGTTTCCTCAGGTTCCTCAATGGTAATGACCTCTTTTACAGGTATACAATCGATAGATAAATGAGAGAAAGCCTCAGAAAATTCACGAATTTTCCCTTTATTGCCTGTAGCTAATACGATTTGTTCCACCTTACACCTCCGGAGCTGTAGGATATACCTTACCTACTTTATCTGCTGTCGGGCCAAGTACTTCATGCTGTTTAGCCATGAGCTCATCTGTAGCGGCCTCCGCTAAGTCGAGTAATGCATTGAGTTCATCACGATTAAAGGTACCATGTTCACCTGTACCTTGTACTTCAACCATATTGCCAGAGCCTGTGCGCACCACGTTCATATCAACGATAGCTGCACTATCCTCTTCGTAGCAAAGATCCGTAATAGGCCCTTCTGGACCAATACCTACGGAAATAGCTGCACAGAGGTCAGTAATCGGGAATTTGCCTGCCCCACCAAAGGTGAAGTCCACCGCATCAACGAGGGCTACAAAGGCACCTGTAATCGATGCTGTACGCGTACCGCCATCGGCTTGAATTACATCGCAGTCAATTGTAATAGAACGTTCACCTAATGCTTCAAGGTCTACAACAGCGCGTAATGCACGACCGATAAGGCGTTGAATTTCTACAGTACGGCCCGTTTGTTTCCCCTTTGCAGCTTCACGACTTACGCGAGTTTGCGTAGAACGTGGCAATAAGGAGTATTCGGCTGTTACCCAGCCTCGGCCGGAACCTTTGAGCCAGCGCGGCACAGAATCCTCAACAGTGGCAGTACAGATAACCTTAGTCTTACCGCACTCAATGAGTACAGAACCTTCTGCATATTCTGTAAAATTCCGTGTTATTTTAATAGGTCGCAATTGACCTGCTGTTCTATTATCGCTGCGCATAGGAACCTCACCATTCTAAAAATAAACATTAGAACGCCCCTTACATAAAGGGGCGTTATTTCTTCTATTATATCACAATTTTTCTATTTTTTAGCACTATAAAGCATATTGTAATGTAATACCATAGTGCCGTAACATCGCTCATGTGTTAACACGACTAATACTAGCACTATAGTTCATATTGTCCCTCACCAAGAGGATCTACCACAACATAACGACTTGCCCCGCCCTCTGATTTAGCTCTTTTAGCCTCTACAATCGCATCTTGCCGTGTTTCGTCGTTCCCTTGCCAAGGGATGAACATAGCATATACACTTTGTGGCCCATAAGGTCCATATTGGCCCCGTGAAAGTACGCTATGCCAGCCAACCTTATCTTCGTACATGCGCACCTTTTCAAGGCGCTCCTCTTGTACGCCCGTTTCATCATAATACACGTTATAGCGATTAGACCAAACATCTCCCGCATCTAGGCGCTCATCTTCGGCCATCTTATGGCGATTAGCCCATTGCACCTTCCATTTAGCAATGAGGTCATCTATATAGGTAGTTACATTTTGACTTTGCTTATATTTAACAGGATCAAAGGCAGGTTCTACAACTTTGCTGTAATCAAGGCCTGCCATAGATAAAATAATCCCTGTATTTACATAAGGTAACGCTTCCTGTACAGAGTAACCACCTTCTAAGACAGCTATATCAGCTTGCAATAAATCTACAAGCTCGGCATAGCCTTTTGCAGTAACCTGCATATTCGCCAAAGGATCGCTAAAGTGATTATCTTGCCCTGCTGAATTGATGACGATATCCGGCTTAAATTCCTCTAATATAGGTAATACTAATTCGCGCATAACCTTCATCACCCCTTCGTCACCAGTACCTGGTGGCAATGGAATATCTATATTGCCACCGATAGCTTGAGGTCCGCCAAACTCATCCATAAAGCCAGTGCCTGGATATAGCGTGCGACCATCTTGATGGAAACTAATATATAGAGTATCGGGATCGTGGTAGAACACATCTTGAGAGCCATCGCCATGGTGCACGTCTGTATCTACCACAGCAACACATTTTATGCCATATTTTTGGCGCATATGTTGAATCATAACCGCTTCAATATTTATGGTACAGAAACCACGAATACCATGCACCATAGCCATCGCATGATGTCCTGGAGGTCTAACGAGGGCAAAGGCACGGTCCACCTCTCCACGCATAACCGCATCAGCAGCCGCAATAGCTCCTCCTGCAGATACACGATGAGCTTCCGTTACCCAAGATTCTAAGTCAGGCGCACCTACATGAACACGCTCTATCGTATCCCAATCAGCTACGATAGGATTATATTCTCTAATATTTGGGATGTCTAATAAACCTTCCTCTACAATTTGATCTCGCGTATAGAGTAATCGTTCTTGTCGCTCAGGATGCGTTTCTGAAATCTTCCAGTCAAAGGCAGGGAAAAAGACTAGACCTAAACTATGATTTGATACAATTTTGTCCGGATTTAACGTGTCGCCTGTCTTGTATTGGTAATCTTATTTATACCAACATTTCTGAGTCCATGGCGCTCACGATAGGACAGTCCCTTATTCCACATAGTGTTTCACCCCCGCTTCTAGTTGTACTTTCACCGTAATTAGACGTTCCATCGATTGCCATCCCTCTACAACAGGGAAATCTTCAATGCTAATAACCTCAACCTCTTGCGTTTTATCTAGGCCCATGCGCAATGCCTCTTCACCGAGAGCCTCTTTTGCGCGCTCTACTACTTGTTCCGCTCGTTTTAAGGTACAGGTTTGCTGCTTAACACCTAACTCAGGAATGACAAGCAGACGACGTTTTGTATTGACGTGAACGGTAAGTTCAATAGTAGATAATGCTAATGCTGCACCAATAGCATTTGCTACAGCTGCATTTTCTGGAATGGTAACAGGTAAATTCAAATACTCGCCGATACTTGGCCCCAAGCTAGGCGCTGTACCGCCCACTACGACGATTTGAGCAGGCACAAAAACATCGGGATTTACAATATCCGCCACTACATAAACAGGTCGTTTATTTTCTGCCTGTACCACCTCATCGATGCCATGTTGAATTGTTTCTAATGCCTTTTTAACAATAAGCTGTGCTACATCTAGAGCTGATATATTATGAGTAGATTGCTTTTCAGAATTATGGTTCCCCAATGCGTCTTCACATTCGCCGTGTTTCCAATTAGCCTGTAACAGATGGGCTAACTGTTGTAAGGATTGTTTAGCAAGTTCAGCATCTCCATAACTTGCGTGTCCTAATACGATGAGAGCGTCCCCCCAAGGTAGGTTCATTACCACCTAAAGCCGCTGATGGACCTACACGTTCAGGTCCTACCGTGATTTCACCATCTACTATGCGAGCTACCGACTCACCGCCGATACCGACGGAGGTAACTGCAAAGGATCGCACTGCACTTGGATATTCACGAATGGATACGCCATTCTTCGTCATCAATGGTTTCCCCTGTTTCCAAAGGGAAATATCTGTTGTAGTTCCCCCAATATCAAGTGCCACTGTATGCATATTACCTATAGCACCGAGAGCAGATAAACCAAGCACAGTGGCAGCAGGTCCTGTAAAAGCAGTTTCTACAGGTCGACTTACCATGTGCTCCATAGGAAGAGAGCCCCCATCGGCCTTTAATATATGAAGTGGAGCCTTAATATTTCGTACACTCAGCGCATCTTCCACGTTTTTCTTAAACACTGTAAATACGGGCGTTACAGCGCTATTAAAGTAAGCACTAATAGTACGACGAGGAAAGTTCAAGGACCCGCTTAATAAACTGCCATTAGATATGGTATTATACGTTTCTTGTAATGTTTCTGTTATAGATAATTCCTCTTGAGGATTGCGGACACCAAATTTTGCAGATACAGCCGCCAAATCTGTACCACTTCGTTCTTGTACCATACGAGCTATACCACGTACGCCATCGGTAGAGGTACGCTCTACAACAATACCTCTGTGGTCTGTGTAGCCTTGAAGATATATTGGGCTCACAGGAAATATGTCGTCTACATTACGACCAGGCCCTGTTACTACATACAGATCTACAACCTGCTCCTTTTTTTTTCTACGATGGTATTTGTCACAACTGTAGTAGATAAGGTTACTTGTTCAATATTCGATGTATCACAACTATCTAGGACTGCATCTAAGGCCTCACCTATCCCTTGCATTAGATTGTCCTTCGTAGTCCGTCTTTTAGCAGATGACACTACGCGATGACCATCGATAATAACGGCATCGGTAAAAGTACCACCTACGTCTAAACCTAATAACATACAACCTCCTAATTACAATATAAAAAAGGCTGTACCCATCTCTATGTGATGAGTACAGCCTTCTGTTATTTACCAGATACAGATGCGTAATTTTTGATGATAACAATTGGAGTCATTTGGCTATCATTCCCAAATGGATTGTCGATCAACAATTGTGCAATTTTCTTAGCATCAATGCCACGGCTTGTACCTAAGATAGCGGAGCGTTTTAAGTCATTAACGTCAGCTACTACAGCGCCATAGCAACCTGTGCGAGATACGATTTTCTCAGCTACTTTATCAGGGTTTTTAGGGCCATGTACGATATGTTTATCGAATGGAGGCATAGTGCCTGTTACATCGTCAGCCAAAGATGCTGCACGAGCAATAGCATAGAACACGCCTGGTTTACGGAAATCTTAGCAATAGCACCTATAATAAATGCGCCTAACACCTTCCATTTACCATCTACATCCATAGCCGCTTGCATACCGTAAATGGATGCCATAGAGCCATCTGGATGGATAAAACGATTAATTAAACGAGCTTGCCAGCATACGTCTAGTTCTTCTGGACGAGTGAAATTACCTTGTGTAATAGCCACTACAGATTCGGCTACACATACGATATCTTCTGGTCCAATATTATGACCACCATATTCAACGATAGCATCTACGATGTCATCATTATCTGTAAGAATACGTGTTGGTACACATACTAACTCTAATTCTGCCATTGAAATGCCTCCTTATTGGCCTAATGCGGCCTCTACTTCTTCTGGGGTCAAACGAATACGTTGTTTATCAATGTGGTAATCTTCACGACCAACCACTTGGTAGTAAATGTCGATATTCATATATGGGAAACCCTTAATATCTTCTCGAATATTGCCACTTTTACCTATTAACGTAACATATACACGGATAGTGCCACCTTTACGTGGTTTAATGATAACAGCTTCAAAATATCCATCGTGACGTGGGCGATTAATATCCATAGCCCATGCGTCTACTTTCACAGAATCAAATTGTTCCTCTGGTAGTAATGGACGTGGGAATAAGTCCATAATCGTACCATTTTGACGACCTTTATTTACGAAAGGAACGTCACAGAACAATGTAATCGATTCAAAGTTTCGATCGGATACTTGGAAATTAGTTGCTCGTTTTGGCAACAAAATAACCTTTTCATCACCTTGTTTCAATGCGAACAAACGGAATAATAAATACAGTACTGCAATAGCCACAATAATGGATACTACTACAGTTAGGATGTTATAAAACCACATAGGGCATCTCCTTTATAGTGTAATATGTTCAATGGTACGACGATTTGTATCGAGGAAGGACGCACTTAATGTGTCGCCAAGGTCAATATCTTTTGTGAAATACAGTTTCACCGTACCAAGGTTTTCTTGAGGGTTATAGAGGTTCTTATGCTCTAAAATACGACAAACAAGATTGCTCGTTTCATAAGCAGGATCTACAAACTGGATACGACCAGCAGTTAATTCCTCTAATAAAGGTTTAACAAATGGGAAATGAGTGCAGCCCAAAACAACTACATCAATCTCACGAGATAGTAAAGGCTCTACATACTCTTCGCACACATCACGAACGAAAAAGTCATCTAAATGACCTTGCTCAATGAGACCTGCCAGTTCAGGACAAGGTTGTTCCCACACCAGCACTTCAGGATCAACTTCTAACGCGACATGCTTATGAATATGGCTGTTTACAGTAGCCACAGTAGCCATAATACCAATAGTATTACTTTTACTTTCACTAATAGCGGTTTTAACGCCTTGAGAAACCCCAATAACTGGAACGGATACGCGTTCACGTACCTCATCAAGGGCAACAACGGTGAAAGTATTACAAGCAATAACCATCAATTTAACAGGCTGCTTCTCAAGCGCCTCTGCAATACGGCATGCTAAAAACGTAATTTCATCATCACTGCGATTGCCTACAGGATTGTTGGCATTATCACCGATATAGATAAAATCTTCATTTGGAAATTGTTCTTGTAATACCTTTAATACTGATAGTCCGCCTACACCAGAGTCAAATACACCGATAGGCAATTGTTGTACATTATTCATTAGGCATCTCCTCAACAGCTGCTAACATAGGCTGATAAAAAGTATCGTCTAATCGCACAATCTTTCCTGTTGATTTCGACATAAAAGCGTTCTTAGTTTCTCCCGTTGCCAGAAGCGCACCATCACTAGCGCGTTTCATACGATAACGGAAAACCATTTGAGCACGCGTCATTTTAACCAAGTACGTTTCAATGTGAAGTTCATCATCAAATTCGCTGGTTCTTTATAATTGCAAGATACGTTCATAATAGGAAACACAATATCCTCATTCATCATATCCCACAAGGTTACACCGATTTGACGAAGGAATTCAATACGCGCCATTTCAAACCATCTAAAGTGATTACTATGGTGCGCAATCCCCATCATATCAGTTTCGTAAAATCGTACATTTACTGAAGCAATATGCATAAATTCTGTCCTTTTTAAATAGTATACAATTTTTATTGTATATCTATTACTTTAGGGTGTCAAATAATTAAAGGCAGTTCAATCACTGTGGATCAAACTGCCTTAAATGGTAAAAGTTAGCGACTGCTACCAAATGGGAAGAATTTTTTTGCCTCTTCTTGATGACTCGTTTTAATGTAACGATTCGCAATCTTAAAGGCTATTCCGAGTACCGCCACATCATCTAACCAACCTAATACGGCAATCGTATCCGGTACAACATCAACAGGCAATACGAGATACCCTAAGGCACCTGCAATGACTGCTTTTACATATTTTGGAGTATCTTTATCTCGTAAACAGAGGAATAAGGTTACCGCTTGTTGTACAAAGGCAAGTTTCTTACCATATCGGCCAAGAAAGCCTACAAATCTTGATTCGTTAAAATACTTACCGTATTTAATAATTTTTAAGGGATTCATCGTAATAATCCTTCAGCGCTTATTTACGCAAACTACCAATTTTATCTTTCGCTGTGCTAACAGTGTTTGCAGCCGCATCTTTTGCTGTTTCTACAGCATCGGAAGCTTTAGTTTTTACTGTGTCTACTGCTACTTGCGCAGAAGCTTTAGCTACTTCTACGCCACCTTTAGCCAATTCTTTTGCTATGTCAATATTTTCTTTTGCAACATCAATTTTCTCTTTAGCTGCATCAGATACTTTAGCTACCACTTCTGCTGCATTATCATGAAGTTGATATTTTGTTTCGTTATTCCATTTATCGATAGCAGGTGTTACTTTTTCTTCGTAAACTTGTTTCAAAGTTTCTTTAGCAAGACCTGTTTCGTTAGCAATACCTGCCCATACATCGCGTTGACCTTGTGTGAAAGGAATACTAGCGCCTGCATCACGAACGATTTCAGATGCAATCGCTTTACCACTTTCAAGGAATTCAGCAACCATTGGTTTGTAGCGTTCGATATCAGAAGGCATACCATCTTGAATCCAAATATGAGCAATTTTACCAATAGCATATGTTAAGCCAATCGCTACAGGAACGCGAACTGCTTTCAAAGGAATAAGAAGGGAAATAGCCGCTGTACCTACCGCTGTGCTAAGACCGCCAACTAAACCTACTGCAGCACCAGATTGTAATTCCACATCATAAAGATGAGCAATACGAGTTACCATGTACGTAGCATTGGCGCACAAAGCAACACTGCTGAATTTAGGGGATAAAGCCAATGCTGCTGCACGACCTGCACCCCAGAAAATAAATTGTTCAACTTGATAGTCACGATCTTGAGAACCATCCATAAGTGGCTCAAGTGTTACGCCATTATATTCTGCCATAAGTATTCTCCTTTGTTGTGAACCAACTATAGGTCATATTATTAGTATTATTATACCATTCTATTGCTAGAAGTGAAATGAATTTTTCTAATTATCTATAGATTTAAAAAATAAAATAACTTCCAATATTTTCTATCTTACCAACTAGTGAGACCACCATCGATAGTCCAAGCTGCACCCGTTACAAAGGACGCTTTATTGCTCAATAAAAATACAATTACTTCTCCGATTTCATGCGGCTTGCCAATACGGCCTAATGGATAGTGTTGCCCCATTTCAGCCTTCGCAGTAGCCTTATCTTGATGAGTATTAGCAATCTGTTTATCTACTAAGGATGTATCTACATCACCAGGACATACGCAGTTAACGCGAACACCATGCGGTGCCATCTCAAGGGATAAAGATTTTGTAAAGCTCACTACTGCACCTTTAGATGCACCGTATACGGAACAGGCGACATTACCTTGTAAACCGGCATCACTAGCTACCGTTACGATGCTACCTTTTGCAGAGCGCAAATAAGGAAGTGCCGCTTGGCATAAGAAAACTGTACCCTTTACATTAGTACCAAACATTTCATCAAAAGCGGCCTCTGTTACATCCGCTAACAACTCTTCCTCATAGTAGCCAGCCGCTGTTACGAGAGCAGATACACCGCCAAATACATCAACTGTTTCTTTTACAATGCGCTGACAATCTTCAAGTTTAGATACATCACCTTGAATGTACTGTACCTTTGAAGAATAGCGGCGCAACTTAGTCTTAGCTTTTTGACCAGATTTTTCGTTTCGGCCATTGATGACTACGCACCAACCTTCTTTCAGTAAAAGCTTGGCCGTAGCAAAGCCAATACCCGATGTACCACCACTGATCAATGCCACTTGTACATCACTTTTATGAGGCATACTTTGCCCTCCTATAACGTTGAAACATAGTCATACACTAATTTCAATAACATTACCGTCGTTACCGACAAGAATACTACACGCACTAAAGATGAGCCCTTTGCAATAGCTAAATGAGAGCCTAAATAGGCGCCTATAATTTGTCCCGCCCCTGTGGCAAGACCATATTTAATATTGACATGCCCTAAATATAAGAATACCAATAAAGACGCTACATTACTAGTAAAGTTTAATACTTTCGCATTAGCTGATGCGTGTAAAAAATCAAAACCTGTAAAGATAAAGCCCATGATTAAAAATGTTCCTGTACCAGGTCCAATGAAACCATCATAGGCACCAATACCAAGAGCAAAGGCCATACAAATATATAGTGCTTTGCCCACTACTGCAGAAGTACGGTTTACCTCGCCCCAATCCTTTTTGAATACCACAAAAAGGGTTACACAAACGAGCAAGATGATAATAATGGGCTTTACATATAATGGCGGCAACGATACAACCGCTAATGTACCTATCATAGAACCAATAAAGGTAAAAGGCAATAGTTTACGAACTAAAGAAAAATCAACCATGTGATTTCTCAAGAACGTAATCGATGCACTACCAGCGCCAAAAATACTGGATAATTTATTACTGCCCAAGGCCATACTAGGCGGAAGATTTGTTAATAACATAGCTGGTACAGAAATGAGTCCACCGCCGCCCACAATGGAGTCAACAAATCCTGCGAAAGCCCCCGCTACGGCGAGCAAAATAAGTATAAGGATATCAAATGGTAAACCTGTTACCTCAATGAGCCACTCCATATAAACCTCCTACAGATAGCACATCAACGGTCGCCAAAGGGCCACCGTTGTCATGCTAGTTTATATTATTTTGCACCTAGACGATCTAGTGCTAATGTATAGCCATCAGCACCATAGACTAGGCATCGCTTTACACGACTAATCGTCGCCGTACTCGCACCTGTTTCTTCTACGATTTTTTCATAGCTATCCCCTGCACGCAACATTTTTGCTACTTGCAAGCGTTGAGATAAAGCTTTTAATTCATTAATCGTACAAATATCTTCGAAAAATGCATAGCATTCCTCTGTATTTTCAAGTGTTAAAATAGCGGTGAATAACTCATCGTTTTGTTGACTTCTCAATTTTTCATTGATGCTCATAGGATCCTCCTACTTCTTATTCATCGCTTTAGACCAAGCATCACCAATCATTTGTACAACTTGTACCAAATAATCAAGATGATGATGGTAGCAATCATAATGTCTGCTTGGAAACGTTGATAACCATATCGGATAGCAATGTCACCGAGACCACCGCCGCCAATAGCACCAGCCATTGCAGAGTAACCGATAAGGTTAACGATAAGAACCGTTACATTGTCAATAATCGTAGGCAATGCTTCTGGTAATAATACTTTCCAAATGATTTGGAGCGGGCTTGCACCCATGGATTGAGCCGCCTCAATAACACCAAAGTTGATATCTTTAATAGATGTTTCTACAAGGCGAGCTAAGAATGGAATGGCTGCAATTGTCAAAGGCACACAAGCTGCAGTAGTACCGATAGATGTACCTACTACCATACGTGTAAAGGGAATGATAGCAACCATCAAAATAATGAAAGGTACTGAACGCGTCGCATTTACGATGGCGCCCAACACTTTGTTAAGAGCTACATTTTCTAAGATGTGACCTTTAGACGTTACCACCAAAACGACACCGAGAGGGATACCAAGCAACATTGCCATTACCGTAGAGATGATGGTCATTTGCAATGTATCAAGGGTACCAGTTATGAGTAGATTAATGATTTGCTCTGACATAACCGATCACCTCGCTTTCAATTGGTAATGTTTTGATGTAGTCTAAGCCCTCTTGCGCATTTTCAGGATCGCCATTTAAGATGACGATAAGGCGACCAACGCATGTATTTTGGATATAGTCGATGCCACCAAAGAGGATACTTACATCGAGGTTAAAGCGTCGTACGAGACCTGCCACTACAGGTTCATCTGTAGATTGGCCTGTGAATTTAAGGCGTACTAATGGAGCTGTACCTGCAATCCATTGGTCATGCAATTCTAAATGTTCTAACGCTTCTGGTGGTAAGTTGTCACTCACAACAGAGCTAATGAATTCTTTTGTTGTATTTTCACGAGGATGTGTAAATACCTCAACAGTGCTACCTTCCTCGAGGATTACGCCACCTTCAATAACTGCTACGCGATCACAGATTTCACGGATAACATGCATCTCATGTGTAATGAGGACGATAGTGAGACCCATTTTTTCGTTGATATCTTTTAACAATTTCAAAATGGAATCTGTCGTTTGTGGATCGAGAGCAGATGTAGCTTCATCACAAAGGAGAACCTTTGGATTTGAGGCTAAGGCACGAGCGATACCAACACGTTGTTTTTGACCACCAGACAACTGAGACGGATAATTGTTTATACGGTCGCTAAGGCCTACAATTTCAAGGATTGGCTCGATACGATCTTTAATTTCAGCCTTGCTCATCCCTTGTAATTCTAAAGGGAACGCCACATTGTCATAGACTGTGCGAGAGGACAAAAGATTGAAATGTTGGAAAATCATACCAATATTTTTGCGAGCTTTACGCAATTCAGCTTCTCCAAGTGTAGTTAAGTCTGTACCATTTACGATAACAGAGCCAGATGTAGGTGCTTCGAGCATGTTAATGCATCGAATCAATGTAGATTTACCAGCCCCAGATTGACCGATAATACCAAAGATTTCGCCTTCTTTAACATCGAGACTAATATCTTTCAAGGCTTCCACACGATTAGCGCCTTCATAGACTTTACTAATGTGTTTTAATTCTATCAAAATAAGTTCCTTTCTTAAGGTAAAAGTTTTTACCATTTAATGAAATCAGCTTACCAATTAAGGCAAACCTTCTTCCATCAATTTTTCTAAAGCTTCACGTAGACGAAGTGTCACATGACCTGGTTTACCACCAGATACAGGATTTTTGTCTAGCTTGATAATCGGGATGACACCACCAATTGTATCGGTAAAGAATAGTTCGTCCGCATCATCAACAAAGGCGCGGTCGAATTCTTTTTCGATAAGAGTAATACCTAAAGATGGTGCAACGCGAGTCACAATCATTTGACGAGTAATGCCCTTCAAGATGTGATTATCTGCTGGATGCGTATACAAGATACCATCTTTTACAGCAAACACATTAGAAGTAGCGCCTTCTGTACAAATGCCATCGCGGAATAACATGGCAGTATAAGCAAATTTCTTTTCTGCTTTTGTTTGTGCCAAGATATTTGGAATCAAGTTTGTCGTCTTAATATCTACTTTGTCCCAACGCTCATCAGGTAATGCAATAGCTTTTACGCCTTCACCTAATTTATTGACTTCATCTAAATTTAAAGTACGGATAGACATGAGCATTTGTGGTTCTAATTTAGAGCGATCGTATGCATGACGACGCGGTGCAACACCACGGGAGATTTGTAAATAAATATACCCCTCTTTGATTTCACTTTGCTCAATTAAAATTTCGTGCAACTCAGTCAAATCATCAGGAGTCATTTTTACAGGAATATCCATTTCACGCATAGAGCGATATAAACGATCTTGGTGGTAAGACAATGCGAAGCAGCGGCCTTTTACGACGCGCACAACTTCGTATACAGAGTCACCAAATAAATAGCCACGGTCATCAATGCTGATAACTTTGGCACCTGGTTCAACAAATTCACCATTAAAATATGTTAATTCTTGCATAGGAGCACCTCTTTTTCTATTTCGTTACTCTATCAAGTAGTAATCATGGACTTATTATAACACAATTACTTTTAAATTTTCACACTTTACTTTGTGAAAGATATGATTTAGATATATAAAAAGCTACCCACCGGCTTAGCCGGTGGTTCTTCTTTACGCCTATAAGGCGAATGCTACCGGCTGCGCGTGGGAGCGCATGTCGATCCGTCATCTGCAATCTAATACTAACTACCCGTTAAACGGGTCTTGAAAGTCTAAAACTAATTGCTCTGACATCTCGTCTTGCTTTAATTGATTCGAAATATACTCCGCTATCTTTTTCTCATTTTTTCCGACTGTATCGACGTAATATCCTCGACACCAAAATTGTCGGTTTCGATATTTGAATTTCATATTCCCCCATTTCTCATATATCATTAAACTACTTTTACCTTTTAGAAATCCCATAAATGATGAGACTGACATTTTAGGTGGAATTGCTACTAATATATGAATATGATCTGGGCATGCTTCTGCAGACAAAAGCTCTACACCCTTCCATCTACATAATTCACGAATTATACCTCCGATTTCAAATCGCTTTTGTCCAAAAAATACTTTTCTTCTATACTTTGGTGCAAATACTATATGATATTTGCAGTTCCATTTAGTATGTGCTAAACTCTGATTGTCATACATTATATGGCCTCCTTTAGGGTCTTAATTGCAGTTGACGGACCGCAATCTAATCTTACCCTAAAGGAGTAACTTTTCGAAGACGCAACGCTAAAGCTTTTACTGAACCCCCGGACTATCCGGGGGTTTTCTATATACAAAAATCCGCTAGGATACCATAGTTAAAAACTATATCCTAGCGGATGTATTTCTAATTATATAATTAGTTTCCTAATATAAACTTACGTAACGGTTTAGGCACATAATTCAACGCTACTGTAGTCAAGTACGACAATCCTAGGGCCATGATATACATAGTAAGGACATTGACCACTGTATAGAGGAGATTATATTTAGCCATCACACCAGAGATGATCAACAACCAAAACGGATGAACTAAATAGATGCCATAGGACTTATCCCCTATCTCAGACCAAATGGATTCCATGGTTACATTCATAGGCAATGTTTGGAATAAGAACAAGCTAAACATCGTGCCCAGACCCGTGTACAGAACACCCATCGGACTCATTTGATGTACTGTATAAATAGCTTCTAGTACAGTGTAATGCCATACGTCCATAACATAGTAGTAAGACCCAAGCATCAAAAGTACCGAACCTACGGCACTAGCACCTAATAGATACCGATAACGCCACATATAGTCGCATACTGTTTCATATCGTTCAGCACATACGGCACCTAAGAGGAATATCCACACATAGTGGATTACCCAATAGTTGAGTCGCATATCAAAGAGATATTTCAGCACAGGCTGGTTGCTGAGGTTTTCCATCACCCAACGGCCGAGCATATACGATGATACGTAGTCGATGCCGACTTGGATGACAAATAGTGAGACCATCCAGAACACAGGGCGTTTTAAGATGACTTTCACCATAGCACGCCACAGCGGCATCATCACGTAGAACCATAGCAAGATGACCATAAAATACAGATGATACATAGATGTACCAAAGAGTAAGTTAACCGCCAATGGCCCGGGACGTAGATTGCCTAGGTTATGCGCTGTCAGCCCCGTATAGAGCAAGTAAAATATGGACCACGCAATATATGGAAATAGCACCACCTGAATGCGGCGGTGCATAAATTCCTTATATGAGAATGGTCCCTCTACAGAGGTATGATAGAATAATCCAAATGCAGAGAGGAAGAAAAACGCAGGCACCCCAAAGCGCGATAGAATTTCTAAGACGCTAATGAGTTCCAAATTTACAAAAGGGTTTTGCAATGCGTAGGAGCCTACATGAATGCCGATAACACCGAGCATACAGAGGCCACGCATATAAGTAATTTCCGGTAAAAATGCTTTTTTCATAGCCATTCCCTATTCATTATTGACCAGTTACAACTGCAGGTGTCGGTACAATGCGTGGACCTAGAGATGTAGTAGCTGGTTGTTTAACTACTGGAGCAGCAGATGCTGTTGTTTAGGAGCTTCAGCTTTTGCTGGTTGTGCAGGTGCAGCTTGGCCATTAGCTTCTGCTGCCGCTTTTGCAGCTGCTTCTGCTTTAGCTTTAGCTTCTGCTTCAGCTTTAATACGCGCTTCTTCTTCGCGTTTCAAGCGCAATTCTTTTTCAAGAGGTACCACTGGTTTGTCATAAACAGTGATATCTGTTTCAAACAGACGGCCCCATGGGAATGTAGCTTTTACTGTACGAGGATCTACTTTCAAGTATTTTTCAGCGAAGTCTTGAATACGTTCACCTAAGTAGCTTTCAAGGCGTTCGTTCAACTCGCCAGAGTAACGTACATTATCTGTACGGATGGAGTCTTGCATACGGTAAATATCTTTACGGATATTCGCTTGGTACGCCCAGTTATCCAAATATTGTTGAGTCAACATTTTGCGGTGACCTTCTGGGCTCATAGTTTTGAGCAATACCCCTTGCGCAATGGCGTAGCCTACCGTATTACTTGCGGTATTCCAACCATTGTACGCACCGATTTTGTATAACATATCGCGTTTGTATATAGCAGATACTAATGTATTGTCCGCACCATTGTTATAAGCAATATCAGCAACGCTTACGTTTACACCAGAATCAACAGCTTGTTGAATTCGATCTACGAAAGCATTTGTAGAATTAGAAATCATTGGGAAGTTCTCGAAGCTTTCAGATTCACCAGTGCTTGTAGTAAGTGGTGTATTTACTGCTAACAACACAGTTGGTTTACCTTGTGTCACCATAGTGCCACCTACGGCCTCAACGTGTTGAGCAATTGTTTTATCAATCGTTTGGTCTTCGTAACCTGGCAATGTTTTACCGCCACCACCGAGTGGGTAAATTACAGAAAATGTAGGTTTTTCTGTACTTTCGTCTGTACGAGAACGAGCCATCAACAAGAGCCCAAGTTGGTCGGCACCAGGGAAGCTACCATATTTCTCAACAGGAATATCCTTGGAATATTTGCTGAGGTAACGACCTTCTAATGCAGATTGGGATAATTGAGATGTATCATCATGGCCCAATGCAAAGTAGTCGAATACACCGCTACGAGTTTCATCGATCAACTCTTTGTTGATTTTCATATTCTTTTGACGGCGATCAAACCAGTCTTGTAAGTACTCAACAGGAACAGAGGCTTGAAGGCTCATCAATTTTTGAGTTTCCTCTTGTGTTAAGGAGCCAGAGTCTAATTTATCTTGCAACGCTGCAATTTGGAAGATAGTTGGACCATATTCAGCATAGTAAGCTGGTTCAGTACCGCCACCACTAGCACGTGGAGAACGCATTACTGTACCAAAGCCATAAATACGTACATTTTTATGACGTGCTTTTAAGCCTTCAATACGTTTTAAACGACTTTCTAAAGTGCTAAGTGGAATGTTATGTTTACGAGAGTCTACAAGACCACCATAAATAAGAGTATCTGTGCTCAATACCATAACATCTGCACGGCCTGCATTTTGTTCAACCCAAGCCATGATTTGGTCAGCTTGACCCTGGTATGTTTTACCAGAAATCAAGTTTTGAGGTGGTGTCAACACAGTCATCCCCGCTTCACGCGCTGTATCAACTGTATATTGCAAGCTTACAGGGCGATCATCTTGAGGGACATATAATACGGTTTCCGCATCAATATTGATGGATGTACCGGTAGCAATAGCTGTTGCCATTAATGCTACTTTCAACCATTTATTCGTCATGAATCAAATCTCCTTCTGTGTACGCGAGTACTCCCGACTCGCAAAATTAACTGTTATATAATACTCTCTTTTTCTGACACTTTTATGAAATGCTCAATGGAATAATTATATCACTTGCACAATAATTCGCAAACATTGAGGAATTATCGCACCTTTGGCAAGCTCCAGTTATATTTAATCGCTAGTAATCGAATCACTAGTACGACGGTAAAAGCTCCGTATACGGCCTCTCCAGCCCAACTAGAAATAACCATTAAATAGTAAACGATACCGCCAATGATACTTGGAAGTGCGTACACATCTTCTTTCAGAACGGACGGAATCCGTTGTGCCAACATGTCGCGGATAATACCGCCCCCAACAGCAGTAATTGTCCCTAGTAATACAATGAAATCGGCAACTCAGGATAGAGTTTAAATCCAGCAGAGGCGCCTGTAACTGTAAAGGACGCCAAACCTAATGCATCAGCTAACAAATATCCTGCTCGACTGCGAGGCCCCATCGCATGTTTACGATAGCGGCTATTATACATAATAAACACGATGATAGTGACAGAAATAACCACTGTCACATATACAACATTGCGCAATGAGTTAGGCGGAAAATATCCGAGCAGAACATCCCGTACAATACCACCGCCAATGGCCGTAGCCAACGCCAATACAGCCATACCAAAAATATCCATTTTTCGTGCTACCCCAACGAGCGCGCCAGAGATAGCAAAGGCAATAGTGCCAATCATATCAAACATATACCATATAATATCCATTATACCCTCACACAATCTATTCGCATTACTGCGTACACTATGATAGACTTTATGTAAGATATTATACATTAAGAGGTATGAGAATGACAAAAGACATTACACCTATCGAGATAGAAAACATGGATGAGCGCACTCGAGATGAGTATTTCATGGCCTTTGCTATGGAGGAGGCACGCAAGGCTTATAGCCTTGGAGAGATTCCCATTGGCGCCATTCTTGTAAAAGATAATACAATCGTGTCACGTCACCATAATCGTCGTGAATTAGATCATGATGCAACAGCTCATGCAGAGGTCCTCGTAATCCGCGAAGCATGCGATGTTCTCAAGCGCTGGCGGTTGACTGGTTGTACCCTGTATGTTACGATAGAGCCGTGTCCGATGTGCGCTGGAGCCATTATTAACAGTCGTATAGACCGTGTTGTATATGGTGCTAGTGATTACAAAGGAGGCGCCGTAGAATCGCTATTCAATGTGCTCTCTCATCCAGGATTAAATCACGAACCTGAACTGGCATCAGGTGTGCTAGGTGATGAATGTAGCCAAATTATGAAAGACTTCTTTAAGGAGCGCCGTAAAGCACGGAGGAGTACCCAAGAGGCTGAAGGGTCCGCACTCGAAATGCGGTAGGTCGGGCAACCGGCGCGGGGGTTCAAATCCCTCCTCCTCTGCCAACTGAACTATATAAAGCGCTAACTATAGTTAGCGCTTTTTTTGTATCTATATTTATCAATACTTTAGTAACTTTATGAGTTATAATATACACAAGATATAATTACTGCTATTAAATAGACTCAAGGGGACACTACTATGAAAAATATTACCCTTATCTCATCACAGTGAGTCACATGATCAATGACTCCTGTCAAAGTGTGTTGCCTGCCCTCTTACCGCTGTTCATTTATACGTATGGACTTAGCTTAGAACAGGCAGGTTTCCTCATTTTAGCTAACACCGCATTATCTTCATTATTACAGCCTTTATTAGGTTATATTTCAGACAAGATCAATCAGCCCCGGCTCATCGCCTTTGGTGTTCTATTATCGGCTTGTAGTACAGGCGTGATGGGTTTCGTCAGTTCCTATGAAAGCCTTCTTATTTGCGCTACACTAGCTGGTGTAGGGTCTTCTATCTTCCATCCAGAAGGCGCGAAGATTATGAATCGCCTCGGTGGTGGCAAAAAAGGTAAGGCCATGGGCACCTTCGCTATCGGTGGCAGCTCTGGTTTTGCTATAGGCCCACTGTTTGCAGGGACTATCGCCTATACTATAGGGCCGCACGGATTGGCCGCTTTTACCGTAGTCGGTTTGCTTATCGCAACAGTTCTATTTGTACTCATGCCACGCATTGTAGCGCATGCACGTACCATTGACCAAGCAGTGGCTACAGAAAATCCAACGGTAGCGGCGAACCGCTGAAGAACTACTGGAAATACTTTGGCATCTTGTTCATTATTATCTTGAGCCAATCGGTAAACTTCCGCGTTATCAACGCCTTTATTCCAATTTTCTGGACTCGCGAGCTCGGTACAAGTCCTGAACAAGGCAGCTTTGCATTAACCGTATTCTTTAGTATCGGTATCTTCATGACCTATATCGGCGGTCTATTGGGCGATAAATATGGTCCTATCAAGATTATCAGACTATCCCTATTAGTTTGGTTACCTGCTATGTTCTTATTAACAGAGGTGCCAACCTTCTCGCCACTCATCATGATGCCTGTAGCCTACTTGCTACTACTCATGATTGGTGCTGCTAAAGCAATTAGCTACAGCCCAGTTATCGTACTAGGCCAAACATATCTAGCCAAAAGTATCGGCTTTGCATCGGGTATCACTCTCGGCGTGAGCCAAACCATCGGTGGTGTCATCGCACCTGTAGTAGGTAACCTAGCAGATACCTACTCCCTACCGATTGCTATGATGACACTCGTGCCATTCCTCGTAATGGGCCTTGGGGCATCATTGATACTTAAAGATCCTAAAAAATTACAATAATTACAATAGAGAAAAGCCCCCTTCTGTGAAGGGGGCTTATATAGTTAGCTAAATTAGTGTTTTAGCATTTCATTCAAGATAACTACGTCCGTTTCTTTCATACCTTGGGCCACAGTTCCGATACTGCGGATGGTTTCGTCAACGGAGTATGCTACAAGGCCATCGCCTTTTTGGTAGTTCTTATTAAGGCGTGCTTGTTTATATCCCATAAAGGCGCCATCAAGAGAGATTGCAATTTTACCTGCGCAGGATGGTTTTGCACCATCACATACGATACCAGATAGACTTGCAAGACCATTTACAAGGGTATTCTCGATGATATCCTTGCTATCACCTTTCAAGAAGGCAATACCTGCTACACTTACAACACCAGCAGATACAACGCCGCAGTATGCGGACAATTTACCAATGCCAGATTTAACGTATAGTGTTAACAGGTTAGCAAAGACTAGCGCTCGATAAAGTTCATCATCACTTTTACCAAGTTCCTCGGCAGTCGTAATAATTGGTACAGATACGGTTAAACCTTGGTTACCAGAGCCAGAGCAGATAACTACAGGCAATGGGCACCCGCTCATACGCGCATCAGAGCCAGCTGCTGCACGAGCTTTACATTTTGTTTCAAGCGATGGATTGTCATCGTCCAAGAGTAATAATTGGCCAATGTTAGCACCGTAATCGTTAGATAAACCTTCCTTGGGAAATTGCAGTATTATACTCAACTTGTTGTTTAATTTGAGGAAGGATACCAGAAATATCGCCAGTTAAGGCAAATTCATAAATGCTATCAAAAGTCATAGCATATTCAGTGTTCGCCGCTTTTTAATTTCATTAACTGTTTCAGAAATAATTTCACCATCTACAGCAACATAAGTTACATTCGTATGATCATTTTCAATACGAACTATAGCCGTATGTTCATCTGTTTCGGCGGTAATCTCAATATATAGATTATCTACGCCTTCAGCAAGCGAAACGGTACAGAAATTGGCATTAAGCAACGTGCCAAGCCATTTACGATCTTCGTCTGTAGCAGATTCCAATACCTCTAGCTCACGTTCTGGATGACCTACGATGGCCCCCAAAGTGGTGGCGGCCGTAAGACCTTTACGACCGCCAGAATTAGGGATTACTACAGATTTGACGTTCTTAATAATATTCGCGCTGCATCGAGCATGAATATGGTTAGGAAACTCATCTAAGACAGAGACTGCCTTCGCAGCCGCATAAGCCAATGCAATTGGCTCTGTGCAACCGAAGGCAGGACGCATCTCTGACTGTAGCAAAGAAATATAATCCATCTTATACTTCCGCAATAATTTCCACTTCTACTAAAGCACCCAATGGAAGGTCTTTTACTGCTATGCAAGAACGAGCTGGTTTAGAAGTGAAATATTTAGCATACACTTCGTTAAATGCTTTGAAGTCAGCAATATCAGCCAAGAAACAAGTTGTTTTAATAACTTCGGAGAAGTCACAACCTGCTTCAGCCAATACAGCATCAATGTTTTTGCATACTTGTTCAGTTTGCTCTACGATACCGCCTGCAACAATGGAACCAGTCGCAGGATCGAGTGGAATTTGACCAGAAGCGAATAATAAACCGCCTACTACTTTAGCTTGAGAGTAAGGACCTACTGCTGCTGGTGCTTTGTCTGTGAAAAGTGTTTTCATGATAATTCTCCTTTATAAATATAATTAAAAATAAATATAACTAGTTTCAAAGGCGAGACTCACTTTCGTAGCTCGCTATATATGCCATACGCTGTAAAAGTACGTATATAATAAATTATTTAACAGATTTGAACGCGTTGTCAAATATCGGTTTGAAATAATCACGTTGTACGTCAGTTGTTAACCCAACATATAACACCGGTTTACCTGGCTTCAACACGAATGCAGCATTTGCATAGAGTGGAGTTTGTACAGATCCATCAGAATATAACATGCGAGAACTTGCTGCATAAGTTTGATATTTTGTACCCGCTATAGGATGTACTTGTTCCGCATCTTCTACGGTAATAGTTTTAAGTACCTTAGGCATAATCGTTCCTTTATTAGCATCAAGGCTTGGCACATTAATCGGCCCATTTAAAGGAACTACAGTCGTTGTAGTTGGGATTTTCTTATTAATAGTACCTAGTATGAGTTGTTCTGTAACAGGATCGACTTGACCTTTATCAAGAGCGGTCATAGCAGCTATAAACATAGGATCATTAGCCTCTTTACCCGCAAATTGCTGCGCTACTTGTTTTACATCTACCGCTACTAGAAATGCATCCTTTTGACCAGTTTTATCTGCACCTTGTAATTGGTACATATCAAAATTAGTACCTAAGTTCTTTATAAATTCTTTAATTTGTGCATTTACAGGATTTGCACTAGACGGATCTGCTTTTTCTTGATTGGTAATAAAAGATGTGATAAAGCTAGGTGTATTTGCTTTGGATGCAGAAACAACATTAACATTGTTAGGCACTACCATAGAGCCCCCAATAGTTTGTACATCCTTAGCAAAACCTACACCAGATACAGTTCCTAAAAGACAGGCAGCACAAGCCAATACTTTCAAAGATTTCATATTATTTACCTCCCTTAAGAGATTGTGTTTGATACATATGGTTCAATTCATTAGTCCAATAATCATAGCTAGAATCATCAGAGTATAAGAATTGTACAGATAGTCCCTTATCAGTAGGAATTGCATAACCAATCAAAGCAAAGCTATTTCTAAAGCCATCAAATCCTAGTGCACCGCGTACATCACCAGTTACAGCTGTACCATAACGAGTTTGAACAGGTTTATAAGCCACATGTGTTGCATCTACACTCAATTGTTTTGCCATAAAGCCAGTAAATGTAGAAATTGCTTCCTTATCTCTAGCGGATGTTTTCTTATCAGCAGCTAGTAATTTATCAAATGTATTATTTATATGACTTGGAATACTATCATTAATAGCTTTAACAGCTTTAGCTAATTTTGTCCCCTCTACAGTATCACCAGGTAAACTAGCTAGTTGTTGTTGAGCATTCTCTTTAGAGTAAACACTAACATGTTTAGAGATGGAGTTTTTTAATTTAGCCTTATCAGCTTCAGAGCCCTTTTCTAAAATCGTTTTATCTATGCCAATCGTTTGATCAAGACCTGATTTAGCATAATCAATCACTAAAAGGGATGCTACATGGTGACCTTGTTTGTCAGTCCCTTGTAATTGATAGTAGGAAAAACCATCAACAACATCGCCCTTGATAGGTTCAAAAGATAGGTCGTAGTGCATTTTTAAAATAGTATTAATAGAATCAACAGACTCTTTATTCATAATACGAATCATTTGGCTTTGCTCATTATTACGTAGCTTTGCATCTGTAGGAACATACATAACTTCTACAGCTTTCACCGCAGGAGAAGTACTGCCATACATACCATAACCTAAATCTACCGTATCAGCACATGCCACTGCACCCATGCCGACTGTTAAACATGTAGCACAAGCCAATGTCATAACTTTTTTATTGAGAGCTCTCATAAGACACCTCACGTTTAACAATACAATATTCGTATAGACTAAAATAATAATCTATACTGCATATATTTATTATTATACTATATCGACATTTATAATTTATAGTATAATTTACAACCTTTCCTTTCTGCTATACAATACATAAATAGACATGTAAACATGATACATGCATGAGAAATAGAAAGGAGTGCACACTAGGTGTGCTTTTATTATGATACAAGAACTAATTCCGCTCACAAGACCGCGCACATTAGCAGCCGCATTGGGGCCTACCATTTTAGGTGCCTCATTTAGTTATTATGCATTTGGTGCAGCTCGTGGCACCGGCCTCGCTATTTTCCATACAATACTTATTTTCTTAGCTGTTGTAACGGCTCAAATTGTAGCAAATTTATGGAACGAATATAAAGATTTCAAATCCGGTCTCGATGAGGGACAAAAGGTCGGTAACGCCGGCTCTATTACTCGTGGTGCCATAACACCGGAGCTCATCGTAACAATGATCAAAGTACTCATGGTAGTACCAATCATCATTGGCGCTTACTTATCCGCTACTATCACATGGTATTACGTTCCAGCCGGCTTCGTATGTATTCTTATCAGTTTCCTCTACTCCGGTGGTCCGAAACCGATTTCTCGTACGCCCTTTGGAGAAATTTCTTCTGGTATTGCCATGGGCCTTGCCATCGTACTCATTACGGGATACGCTTGGACTCGTGATCTGTCTCTAGCACTATTAATTCCTGCTATTCCATCTACATTGCTAGTTGGCTCCATTATGCTTACCAATAATATTCGAGATATTCGCAATGATGAAAGCCACGGTCGTCGTACATTACCGATCGTCCTTGGTCGTGAACGAGCTCTCAGCTTGATGAGCATTATGTACATCTTTAATTTTATTTGGATTGTGGCGTGGATCATCGTAGGACATATGACATGGTTTTCTTTATTAGCCTTCCTCGCTATACCACTGGCTTTCAAAACAGTACATACCTTAAGTACTAAAACGGATGAGTTCCAACTAGACAAAGCTATGGGTACCACAGCTGGGGCCGCTATGATTTACCAACTCATGTGGTCCATCGGACTCATTATAGGCAAATAAACTATCTACTCGACCGCAAGCAAAATAGATTCATAACTACATACAACGAATGAGATTTCCAGAGTATTACTATCTAAATGTAATATTTCTGGAAATCTTTTTTGTCCATAGCTTTTAGTTATGGAGAACCTATACTAAATCCTTCTTGATAGATAGGGAATAATTTAGTACTATAGATTTAATATTTTATATGCAATGATTGTAAAAGGAGTGTGTCTAATGAGAAAATTTTTAGCATTAGCGGCTACTGTAATCCTCGGCGGTGCTTTATTGATCGCAGGTTGCGGTAACGACAACAACAACAAACAAGCTGCTAGCGACGGCAAACAAGTATTAAAAAAATCGGTGCTACGGCAGTACCTCACGCAGAAATCTTGGAACAAGTTAAACCTATCTTAGCAAAAGAGGGTATTGAATTGAAAATCACTGAATTCACTGATTACAATACACCAAACCTTGCTTTAGGCGACAAAGAAATCGATGCTAACTTCTTCCAACATGTACCTTACATGGATGAATTCGCAAAAGCTCATAAACTTAACTTAGTATCTGCTGGTGGCGTTCACCTTGAGCCAATGGGCTTATATTCCCGTCAAATCAAAGATTTGAAAGATCTTCCTAAAGGCGCTAAAATCGCTATCCCTAATGACCCTACAAATGGCGGTCGTGCATTGTTATTATTACAAAAACAAGGTCTTATCACTTTGAAAGACTCCAGCAACATCTTGTCCACAGTTCAAGATATCACTGCTAATCCTAACGACTACCAATTCGTAGAATTAGAAGCAGCTCAAGTACCTCGTTCTCTTGACGATGTAGCTTTAGCAGCTATTAATACTAACTATGCATTAAATGCAGGTCTTACCCCTGGTAAAGACGCTTTAGCTATCGAATCTAAGGATTCCCCTTACGTAAATATCGTAACTGTACTTAAAGGCAATGAAAGCGATCCTAAGATCAAAAAATTGATGGAAGCACTTCACAGCCCTGAAATCAAAAAATTCATTGAAGAAAAATACAAAGGTGCAGTTGTTCCTGCTTTCTAATGTATACAACAAGAGACCACATAAGTGGTCTCTTTTTATTGTCTTAACTTATTGTCTTAACTTGTTGTCTCAACTTATAGCCTTAACTTGTCGTCTTAGTTTATTGTCTTAACTTGAAACTACATGCTATGTGCACCAAATCTAAAAGGTAATAGTTCCTCTAATTCAACTACTGTATAATCTCCTTTTAGATTTGCCATAATAATATAAGGTATTTCAAATTCAGAAATAACTTGACGACATGCACCACATGGCGAACAAGGCCTTTCTGTATCGGCTACTACCGCAAGAGCTTTAAATTTTGTATGACCTTCCGATACAGCCTTAAAAATAGCAGTACGTTCAGCGCAGTTAGTAAGGCCATAGGAGGCATTTTCTATATTGCAACCTTCATAGATAGCGCCACCTTCACAAAGAAGGGCTGCACCTACACCGAAATGGGAATAGGGACTATAGGCCTTCTCTCGGGCTACAGCAGCACGATCGATGAGCTTTTGAATATGTTGTTCTATCATAATCAGCTCCTTATTCCACGATATCTAGTATAGTGTCTACTACTGTTGGTGCAGTTGTACCAAATGTAATAGCCTCTACATATGTTTTAGCAGCATTAGGGATCAAACTTTCATCAGAGGCATACAGGGTAGCAATACTTTCTCCACATATTACAGGATCGCCTGTTTTCTTATGCATCACGATGCCTGCACTATAATCGATAGGACCATCTTTTACAGAACGACCTGCGCCAAGCATAACAGATGCAATGCCGCATTGCTCAGTATTCATATGTGTAATATACCCATCTTGAGGGGCTGTTACATCATAGGTGAATTTTCCAATGGCTAACAAGCTTTCATCATTAATAACGTGAATATTCCCGCCTTGCGCCTCAATCATGAGACATAAGCGTTCAAGGGCTTCACCTGAGTCGAGCGCATCTTGTACACGACTAAGAGCCGTTTCATAATCGCATATATGGCTCAGTACGAGCATATGGGCTGCCATAATAAGACATTCATGGGTTAAATCCTGTGGTCCATGACCTTTCAAGGTATCGATAACCTCTCGAATTTCCAAGGCATTGCCAATTGCATGACCAAGAGGTCGATCCATATCGGTTAAAACAGCCTTGACGGAGCGGCCATTTTCGTTGCCAATATCTACCATAGCCTTCGCAAGAGCCCGTGCATCATCTAAGGTTTTCATAAAGGCACCACTACCAACCTTAACATCAAGGAGGATTGCCTGTGCACCAGAGGCTAACTTTTTACTCATTACGGATGACGCAATGAGTGGAATGCTATCTACAGTACCTGTTACATCGCGCAAGGCATATAATTTTTTATCCGCTGGAGCGAGTCCTTCAGATTGACCGATAACGGCAAGGCCAATACTATTAACTTGATTGATGAAATCATCTTGTTCTAAAGATCCTTTTAAATTGGGAATGGACTCCATCTTGTCGATAGTGCCGCCCGTATGCCCTAACCCACGACCAGACATTTTGGCCACCTTACCGCCACAAGCGGCTACAAGGGGACCAATGATGAGCGTCGTCTTATCCCCTACTCCGCCTGTACTATGCTTATCTACTGTTACGCCATCAATACTAGATAGATCTACCATATGTCCAGATTGAGCCATAGCTAAAGTCAAGGTTCCAAGCTCTCGAGCACTCATCCCATTAAACACAATGGTCATCAATAGTGCACTCACTTGATAATCAGGGATATCTCCTTTAACATAGCCATCGATGACAAAACGGATTTCTTCATCTGTTAAGGGTACATTAGCTCTTTTCTTCAGAATAATGTCATACATGCGCATAGTTACACCACCATTCTAAGAAACCACCTAAGCATTGCCTAGGTGGTTTTCTATTATACTTCTTCGTCTAAATGATCTTTTAATAGTTCTACGGCTGCACTAGCGCCAATACGGCTGCAACCTTCCGCAATATAAGCTTTCATATCTGTAATGGATCGAATGCCGCCAGCAGCCTTAATTTGTACATTAGGACCAATATGTTTCTTGAATAGACGAATGTCTTCAAGGCTAGCGCCACCGCTACCAAAACCAGTAGAAGTTTTAATGTAGTCTGCCCCACCATTGGTGATACATTTACAGAGGGCCACCTTTTCAGAATCAGTAAGATAACAAGTTTCGATAATAACCTTTAAGATTTTATCGCCACAAGCCTCTTTAAGGGCCCCGATTTCATTCGTTACAGCCTCAAAATCGCCTTGCTTTACATCCCCAAGATTTATTACCATGTCGATTTCAGAGGCCCCTTCTTCAATGGCTTGTTTCGTTTCAGCTACCTTAACCTCTGTCGTTTCATATCCTAAAGGGAACCCGATAACGGTACATATGTTAAGTTTCGGATACGCTTCATGAGCGGATGCCACAAAATCTGGTGGAATACAAACGGATGCCGTTTTATATGTTACACCAGCATCACAAACTTCTTTAATATCATCCCATGTAGCGGTTGGCCGCAATAATGTATGATCCACATAAGCCAATAATTCTTTACCTAACATAGTACCTCTCCTAACTAAAAGAACGACATTTGCTCTGGTTCTGGTTCTTTATGCAAAGCCTCTTGAGCAGAGCGATTTTTTTCATCAATAAATGGTTCTAATGGTACACCTGTAACCTTCAGCAAATCTGGCAAACTGTTAACACCTTTTACCTTAGCAGCCTCCAACACAATCTTTGCACATGTCTCCGCATCATCTAGCGCATAGTGATGTTTAAATTCAACTCCCATATAGGCTGCCATAGTATTCAACTTATGATTGACTAAATCTGGCCATACTGCACGTGAAAGTTTCACTGTACATGCATAATCGAGTTCTGGCCAAGGGATTTTATAATAATCTAACGTAGCACGCAATACGTTCATATCAAATTTCGCATTGTGAGCTACCATGATATTCCCTTTTAAATGGTTTTCATAAATGGCATTCCACAATTGATCAAAGGTCTTTTCATGGAGAACATCCTTTGGCTGAATGCCATGAATTTCAATACACTCATCATCAAAGCTCATAAACGGAGGTTTGATGAGGCTATAGGCCTTTTTGGTAATTTGTCCATCCTTTACGGTAATAACCGCCAAGGAGCACGCACTATTTTTAAATTTATTTGCTGTTTCAAAGTCTAATGCAACAAAATCTAACATAGGACTCCTTTCAAAATCTATATATAAGAATTATATTCATTTACTCTCCTTATTATAGCATGAAATAGACTATAATCTACCGCTTAAAGGTGACCAATAATCACCTCTTTCATACCAATTTTAATTGACAGATAGGCCCTCAGTATGTGAAAATTATTTAGATATATATGTAGTATGGAGGTTGCAACATGGCAGATGACAGATTAATCGTTGCCCTTGACGTATCCACGATGGATGCTGTGAAAGAAATCGTATTATCCCTCGGTGATTCGGTTAGCTTTTACAAAGTCGGAATGGAGCTATTCTACGCCGAAGGAGCAAAAACAATTCGCTTTTTACAAGAGCAAAACAAACAAATATTTCTTGATTTGAAATTGCACGACATTCCAAACACCGTAGCCCATGGAGTTTCTTCCTTAACACGTCTCGGCGCTAGTTTAATCACTTTGCATGGTCAAGGTGGCCCTGTCATGATGAAAGCCGCTGTAGAGGCAGCTCGTGAAAGCGGTGAAACACTAGGCGTTGAGCGACCAAAATTATTGGCTATCACTGCTCTAACTAGTTTCGACGATGAATCTTGGACTGCTATCGGTGGCCAACTACCTATTTCCGACCAAGTAATTCGCCTTGCTAAGCTCGCTAAAGATTGCGGGATGGATGGTGTTGTGTGCTCCGCCTTAGAAGCTAAAATGATTCACGAAGCATGTGGCGATGATTTCCTTATCGTAACACCTGGTATTCGACCTTCCTTTGCAACAACAGACGACCAAAAACGCGTTGCTACACCTGCTAGTGCATTACAAGACGGCGCATCTCGCCTCGTTATCGGCCGCCCTATTACACAAGCTGAAAATCCTCGTGAAGCAGTTCGTTTAATTATTGAAGAAATGGAGAAAGTATCCAAATGATGACAGAACAAGAAGTAAAACAATTACTGATCGACACTCAAGCTATTTTAGAAGGTCACTTCCTTTTGACATCTGGTCTCCACAGCCCAATGTACGTTGAAAAATTCAACGTATTGCAACATCCAAAATATACAGAAGCACTTTGTAAAGAATTAGCTGAACGCTTCCGTGATCAAAACGTTGAGCTTGTTATTGGCCCTATGACTGGTGGCATCTTACTAGCTCACGAAGTTGGTAAAGCACTTGGTACACGTGCAATCTTTACAGAACGCGAAAAAGGCGTTATGACTTTACGTCGCGGTTTCAAAATTGAACCTGGTACACGCGTACTTATCGTTGAAGATATCGTAACAACTGGCGGTTCTGTACAAGAAGTAGTTAACGTAGTTAACCAATCTGGCGGCGAAATCGTTGGTGTAGGCCTACTCGTTAACCGTTCAGGCGGCAAAGCAGAATTTGGCGTACCTCAAGAAAAAGTACAAGCTTTACTTAACCTCGAAGTTCCTACGTATAAACAGGAAGAATGCCCTCTTTGTAAAGATGGCGTAGCTATGACAGAACGCGGTTCTAAACATATTAAATAAAATACACACAAAAAGAGCTCCTTCACTGAGGAGCTCTTTTTGCTTGTGTGTAGTTATTGTGTGTAAGAGAGAGATTCTGATACAAATGTATCACGTAGAGTGTGTGGCTCTACGGTGGCCATGAATGCACTTTCACGACCACGTTCTCTATTATTTTATGAAAGAAAAGGACTCATAAAATATGGCTAGTTTTGTGTGTTTTGTGATGCACCTTGATTATTTTGTTGTTGTGGTGCATTACCATTAGATTGTTGTGGTCCTGGACCTTGCGGAGGCATTTGACCATTTTGATACATATGCTGACCATTATTTCGTCCCATACCATCTTGAGGCATCATTTGGTTTTGACAATTTTGGTACATATATTGACCATTATTAGTCCCCATACCATCTTGACGCATCATTTGATTATTTCTATCCATCATATGTTGATTCATATGCATATTAGGACCATCATGTCTATGTGGTTTTCTAAACTGTTGTTCATTGGTTTTCATCCATTCACCAAAATTTGGTAAATCATTTACAGCAAAGGATGTACCTACCCCTACAGCACTGATTACAGTTAGAATGGCAGCAATTATAATTCGTCTCATAGGTCCTCCTTAATCTACATTGCTGAAATAACGTTCGCGTACACCACGAAGTTCAATACCAATAAAGATACATGTAAGGCCCCCAAAGAGACCTACACCACCAAGTGCAACTAAAGTTACCAATGATAATGCAGGAAATGCCGTTACATTCTCGAATGGTTGCCAAGAGCTACCTAATAAATACAGGATTGCCGGCGTAATAATAAATATAAGAACCCCCACAATATATGACAAACCACTACCTATGGATAGTAAGGTTTTAGATGCTTTTTTAGCCATTCCTGGTAACTGCGGCAATAAACGCTCTTTGTAGTCATCAAATCTAGCATAAATTTCTTGCATATTTACAGATTTACTGTCACCACCATCTTGGCCTAATGTATCTGTAATAATGCCTGCATCTACATAAGATGTATAGATTTCCTCTGGAGTTCCCAAAGATTTAATAATTTCACTATCTGTAAGACCTTTTTCATAGCCTACAGCAAAGTGCTCTTCATAAACCTCTATAATACTCTCTACATCAGCAACGCGCGCCTTTTTGAATATATTGCGCAGTGCTTCTAAAAAGCTATTTTTGTTCATTATAGTCGACTCCTCTCAACAGGATATTGATGACGCCAGAAAATTCATCCCATTCTTGGCGCATCTGATTGTATGCATCACGGCCATCAGCCGTGATGTGATAGTATTTTCGAGAAGGTCCTGTAGAGGATTCCTTCAAATAGGTCTCAACATACTTTTCTTTCTTTAATCTATTAAATAATGGATATATCGTTCCTTCCGAAATTTCAATATATTCGGAAATAGTGCTTACGATTTCATATCCATAGCGATCACTTTGTGTTAATAGTGCTAGCACAAGCATATCCATAACACCTTTTTTTAATTGAACTTGCATAGTTCCTCCCTTTAGGCCGTGCTTGCCTGCCAATGTGAAAGCTCTCTTACGGTCACTATCATGTACTGACAAATACATAATAACACAAGGTACATCGGAATGCAAGGTACCTTGTTAAAAATATATTTTGCATAATTCAAACAACCTATAAACATAGATAATATCTATTTTTTTATAAGGCGAAAACTGTCATATTTTTCTAATTTTATTTATGTCACTCTATATGTATCGCACATACTTCGGCTATAACATAAAAATCCCCATCCAAGGGATGAGGATTTTTCATTGATTTTAAAATAATCTATTTACTCTAACATCAGTTATTTATTTTGAAGTTGCTTGGCCTAATTTAATCTGTGTGCTTTTCATTTTTCCATTATGAGTATAAGATACTAAAATTGTATCGCCAGGTCTCTTAGCATCAATCCTCTCTTTTAATTCAAGTAATGTAGTGATATCTTTGCCATCAATTTGAGCAATCGTATCACCTTCTACTAATCCAGCTTGTGCTGCAGGGCCTGTCGAGTCTAATTGTACAATAAGAAGTCCTTCCCCTTCATAACTTACATTATTGCGTGCTGCTGTTTGACGATCTACAGCCCACACACCGATATACGGGCGAATGACCTTACCATTTTTAATAATAGAATCAACGATAGTCATAGCAGAGTTAATTGGAATGGCAAAGCCCATACCTTCAATACCCTCTTTGGAAATTTTAGAGCTATTAATACCAATCAATTCACCATCCGCATTGATGAGGGCACCACCGGAATTGCCAGGATTAATGGCTGCATCCGTTTGAATCAACGGGAATCGTTGCCCTTGTTCATCAATAGTACGTGCTAAAGCACTGATAACACCAGATGTAACAGAGCCTTTAAATTCAAGGCCTAAAGGGTTACCAATAGCGATGGCAGGCTCACCTACCTGTACAGAATCGGAATCACCGATTTTGATTGGCTTAATATCTTTAGGAGGTTTAATCTTAACAACGGCTAAGTCCGTTTGTGAATCAGTGCCAATAACGGTGCCTGTTACAGTAGAGCCATCAGATAGCGATACGGTAACTTCGCCATTTTTAGCGCCCGCTACAACGTGGTTATTCGTTACAATATGCCCTTCGTTATCTATGAGCACACCAGATCCAACACCTTCCCCAGCATAGATGGTACGGTTAAAGATATCCTTTTGGAACACTTGTGTAGTAATACCAACTACCGCTGGACCAGATTCTTTAACAGCCTGTACTACATAGGTATTACGTGTTTCAGTAATAGGTTTAGATTGTTTTGTTTGTTCCCTTACTGTTGTTTGCTGTGTATGACTAGGACTACCAAAGAAATAGTATCCACCACTCACACCAATACCCAAGGCAAGAGCACAAGCAATGACAGTTTTCTTATATTTTGAAAATTCCATGTAAATCTCCTTTTTTTAAAAATCAATTTTATAAAAATCAATTTTTGATGAAACTATTATAGTACTCATTCTTTTTACAATGCAAGAAAACAATTTATTACAATTATTATAAAAAAACATAAAGGGCATTCACTAGCCGTCGCTAGGAATGCCCTTTATGCATATAGTTTGAGAGTGTAAGGACTGTTGAGAGAGATTATATGTGATCTAGATAAGTTTGAGAGAGAACTTATTAAGAGAGAGAGTTTAGTTATGCCTTATCTAGAATCATAGTCAGCCTTACCTAAATAAGTATACATGGAATATCTAAACTATCAAAGGAAGTATATAAACAATTTTTAAATCTTTGATTATATCTATATAATAATTTCTCTACAAACTCATATTTAATCAACAGCCACGAATAACGTGAGTATAATGTGAATGCTCATTTAGGTTATTAAACAAATTTATAACCTACACCCCAAACTGTAATAATATGCTTACTATCGGATGGATTATCCTCAATTTCTTCACGCAAACGATTGATATGTACCGCTACCGTAGCATAATCACCATAGGAATCAAGGCCCCATACGCGAGAGTACAATTCCTCTTTGCTAAATACAATATCGCGATTACGCATCAAGAATTCTAATAATTGGAATTCTTTCTTTTTAAGATGAACTTCTTTTTCGTTCACCCATACTTTCATCATCTTAGGATCAAGGCGAATTTCACCAGATTGAATCGCATTAGTTTCCATTGCATCGCGCTCTGTTAAGCGTTTATATTGCGCCAACATAGCTTTGATCTTTGCAATCAATACAGATGGAGAGAATGGTTTTTCGATATAGTCATCTGCACCTACGCCTAAACCACGGATTTTATCGATATCGTCAAGACGAGCCGTTACCATAACGATTGGCACGCGAACTTTGTCACGAATTTGACGACAAACTTCAAAGCCATCCATTTCTGGCAACATAACATCAAGGATGATTAAATCTACCGGAGTATTCAAAGCTGCTTCGATACCATCTGTACCATTAGTCATAATAGTTACATCATAGCCTGCCACCATTAAATAATCACGTTCAATATTGGCAATATCCAAATCGTCTTCAATAATTAAGATATGTTCACTCATGATTCTTCTCCTTGTTTAGGAAATTCTAATATAATACGTAGACCATGTGGTCTTACATTTTCAATCACAACTCGGCCTTCAAAGATTTCCATAATTCGACGAATAATTGATAATCCTAGACCACTACCTTCTTGTGGGTTCGTACGAGACGAATCGACACGGTAGAACGGGCGCATCAGACGCTCAAGAGATTCTTGTGGTACCCCTGGACCATCATCACTGATGACACAGTATACAAAATCATCATCACTAGTTACATCGATAATACAATGCCCTAGATCAGCCATTTATATTTAGCACTATTGTTCAACACATTTTGTAATACCCGTTGCAACAACTGCGGGTTTGCATTGATGAACGCAGTTTCCGTAGTTATCCGAGCCTTAATTTCAAGACCTCTCGATTGATACGGAGCAATATGATCCTCTACAAAGTCACGCACATACTGACCTAATTCTATTCGCTCAGATGGACGAGATTCTTTTTTTGTAGTTCAATGTAGTAATGAGGAATAGCTCCTCTAACATCGAATCTAAATCATTGGCACGCTTCAGAATGATCCCCATGTATCGTTTTTGTTGCTCTTCCGTTGGTGCAATACCATCCCGAACACCTTCTGCATAAGCTTTAATTGCAGTCAGTGGCGTTCGTATATCATGGGATATACCAGCGAGCAATTCTTTCTGCTGCTCTTGTTCCATTTCAATCTGACGATTTGCCATCTCTAATGATTTCGTCATGTTCTTAACGTGAATCATGATAAACCGTGTAACAAATCGGTTGATTGCAAAGAATGTAACAATAAAGAGCAATATAGCCACTACAATAATATAGAAGGATACAGATTCCATCAAGCTATCACTACCATGGGTAGCCCGCTTAATAGCAATATGATATACGTAGGCATGACGCCCATCGTATTTTCGCATTTCATAAACAAAGGTATTATTGGACTGATATACAATGCCCTGTAATTCAGGATTTACATCGATAAGACCAACGATAGCAGATGCACTATAGATTTGTGGATTACCATAGCTATACACCATGTTCCCTTGATCTAGTACCTCTACATATACCTCCTTTGGATCGAGCAGACTATAGCTAGGTTTAACCAAGCTATCTATTAAATTGTTTTCTAACCCATAAAGGTAATTGTTTCAGTAATTCGACTGACACTTTTAAACTGTTGTTCCTGCTCAATACGCAAATAGTAACCGGCATTAGCCAAGATGCGCAAACCTGTAAAATATAGCAAAAATAAGATTATTGCTATTAAAATAGGTACAACAAAGAGCACAACATTGGATATCCAAATCCGTATTTGTAAATTCACAGGGTTACCTCAATATCATAAATAGTAGATACTTCTTATAGTTTACGCTATTTTTTTAACAGTTAAAAGCAAGTAAAATAGCCAAAAAAATACAATATAATTTTCACATTTCTTTCATCGTCAGTTTATAATTAACAGATTATACAAGGGTTCTTCGCCCCTTTTAGTATCTAATATTTTTTTACATAGTATATTTTTTTTCACACGCATCCGGGTATCTTGTATCATCCCAAATCTTAGTATTTACTTATATTAAGAACTTGAGAATTAAGTACAATTAATAGAATCTCATCTATACTTTTTTTATAAAAAAATCTAAACTATAAAATATAAAAACAACTATTGAATTTCTTCACTTTATAATTTTGAGCACAAAAAAAGAGGATTCCTAAGAATCCTCTTTTAGAGTTTGGATTAACGACGGTTAGCTTCGAAGAAGTTAATAGCAACTTCTGGGAACATAGCGTAAGTCAATACGTCTTCGTCAGTGATACCATTGTAGCCTTTGGAAGCTAAATCTTGACGGTAACCTTCCAATTCAGGTTCGATAAGATCTGCTGGACGGCAAGTGATAGGTTCTTCATCACCAATGATAGTGTGACGAATTTCGTCAGAAATTTTACCAGGCAACGCACCATATTTACCGCGTACAAGGTCTTTAACTTCGTTAGGAACCATTTTGTAACGGTCGCCCATCATAACGTTCATCATAGCCATTGTACCAACGATTTGGGATGTTGGAGTTACCAATGGAGGGTAACCCAAATCTTCACGAACGCGTGGCATTTCATCCATAACGTCGAAGAAGCGATCGCCCATACCCATTTCGTTCAATTGGTTTTGAGTATTGGACAACATACCGCCAGGAATTTGGTAACGACGAACAGCTGGGATTACATCGCTAGCTGGTTTCAAGTTGAATTCTTCAGCGATTTGTTGTTTTACTTTACGGAAGTGGTCAACTAATGGAATGTATTTATCAAGGTCAAGACCAAGATCCCATTCAGTACCTTTGAACATTTCAATCATAGTTTCAGTAGCTGGTTGGCTAGTTGCATGAGCGAATGGAGAGATAGCAGTATCGATGATATCTACACCAGCTTTAGCAGCTTCCCAATATGTAGTGCTTGCAAGGCCGCAAGTGAAATGGCTATGCAAGTCGATTGGCAATTCACCAAAACGTTTTTTGAATGTGGAAACCAAATCATATGCATCAGCAGGTCCTAACAAACCGGACATATCTTTGATACAAAGGGAATCAGTACCCATTTCTACCAATGTTTCAGCTACTTTCAAGAAGCTTTCAGTTGTATGAACTGGAGAAATTGTGTATACCATAGCGGATTGAACGTGTGCACCAGCTTTTTTGGAGTACTTAATAGCAGCTTCCATGTTGCGTGGGTCATTCAAAGCGTCGAAGATACGGATACGGTCGATACCGTTTAACAGCTGCATTACAGAATGCTTCTACTACATCATCAGAGTAGTGTTTGTAGCCCAATAAGTTTTGACCACGAAGTAACATTTGTAGTGGAGTGTTTTTCAAATTGGATTTCAATTTGCGAAGACGTTCCCATGGATCTTCATTCAAGAAACGAAGACAGCTATCATAAGTAGCGCCGCCCCAACATTCAAGAGCTTCATAACCAATTTCATCTAAAAGGCCAAGCACTGGTTCCATTTGCTCATAACGCATGCGTGTTGCCAAAATAGATTGATGACCGTCACGAAGAACGGTTTCGCAGATTCTTAATTTTTTAGCCATGTTAATCCTCCAAATCGAAATAGTCTGCATATGTAAATTTATACATACAACAAATAACTATCTCATACCTATTTTTTTACGATTTTTTTGATGTCTGCTCACACAAGCCAAACACTCTATAAATCGTTAAGACATACTTATATTAGACTACTTATAAAATTCTTTGTCAACAACTATATTATGCTATTTACTCATAAATTCATGTGTCTAAAGATGATTTTTTTTCGTGATAGAAATCACAAAAACTACAAAAAGAGCTAGCTTTTAGCGTGTATGTTTAATCAAACCAATTTCTTTGTAATTGCTCTTTTTAATGAGAAACCAAAAAAATTATACCGTAATAATTTTTTTAGTTATTATCGAAAAAGGCATCAAACTATATCGGTATTTATAAATGTAGTAATTCGATAAACATCGGTACGCTTATAAGCTCATCAATTTTATCGATAATACAGCCCCCTATAACAATTACATAAATATGCAAAAAGAACCTGTCCATTTATGGACAGGTTCACGTTTATTCTTAACTTTTTTTCTAAATACCATTATACAGCTTATTTTTTTCAGGTTTAACCTTTTTAGGAGCCGTTTCAAGAACGATATTCTTACCTTCTCGCTTCACTTGAATAGAGAAAGCACCTTCACCTTCTTTGAAGTACTCCATCTTGATGTCTAGAAGCATTTTACCGATCACAGTCTCCACTTTTTCCGTTAAGAACTCACGATAGAAAGCATCTTCCTTTTGCTTTGGACTTTGATGAACTACAGGTTTTTTAGCTGCCCGTTCCATATCAAGCATAGTATCTTCAAAATTGTCTGTATCTTTAAAGTTTTTCAACATATCCGCATCGGATAAGCCTTTTTGAATTTTAAACTTTGCCATTTCTATCTCCTATCAATTCAAAAATTGCCTTTTTAACACGTACTGGTTCAATACCAGACATACAATATTGAGCAGGCTTAGGACACCGTCGTTTGCGACAACCTAAACAATCTAATTCATCATTTACAAGCACCTTAAAGGTCCCCGTTAGTGGTCCCCATAATTTAGGATCCGTAGGCCCAAAGAGAGCTACTACAGGCTTATCCAGAGCCAATGCAATATGTAAGGAGCCCGTGTCAGCCGTAACTACTACGTCACAGCTTTCAATTAAGGCACCTACCTCTTGAAGTGTCGTCTTTCCTAGCATATTCAGCATAATCTGATCAATGCCCTCAGAGGCCAAAGAATCCATCAAAGGTTTGTATTGTGTAGCCTCTTTAGGCCCGCCTAAGCAAACAAAATTAGCTCTATATTGTAGTGATTTAATAAGGGAATACCATTTTTCTTGAGGCCATTCTTTCGTCGCCCAAGACGTACCCAAGACCAATCCCACACGTAGAGGTTTTTCTACTTCACCACGATTTAAAGAAGTATGATTGTCAATCGTTTTCCACTGATCTTCTGCCCAGGTATGTAACTTCGATGGTACATGGAAATCCATATGATACATCTTCTTAGCACTAACGTTATTTAATGTTTCAGGTTCCAGAAGATTATCAGCAGTTTTAAGAGGTGTATCTAAATCAGCCTGTTTAGCAACAGCCTCTTTTAAAAGTTGTGCCACCTCAACATAACGCTTAATAACATGGTCTGTACTTGGCTTTGATTTATAGTTTGTAAATAGCCAATTCAGCTCTTTTGTACCACCAAGTCCTAAGCGAATAGGCGCACCAGAAGCCAATAGAACAAGACCGGTTATCAGTCGCCCTTGTACATCAACGGCTACGTCAAATTTGTAGGGCTCTAATTTAGCCTTCAGCTCCCACCACATGCGCCACATTGTCGGGATATGCAATTTTTTAGAATGTGCCTCGTATTCATCCCGTTCCCAGGGGATAATCTCATCTACATAGGGATTACCATCTAACAGATCTACCATGCTAGGCGTTACAATCCAATGTAACTTAGCATCTGGATACTGTTCTTTGATCCAGCGCGCCGCCGGGGTAGCATGCAGGATATCCCCAATGTAACTAAGGCGTACAAATAATATATTCATAGATATCCTTATGGTACATATAACATAGGAATAAAGCCTTTATAATGAAGTATTATAAAGGCTTTTTTTCCTAAGATTTCTTTTTACTATCACTAGTGTTAGATGATTTAGAAGATGTATCATCTTCTGTCACCTTTTTAGTTTCTTCACTACCATTCTTGATGATGTCTTTTACGTCAGACAATTTTAATTCATTAAAAGTAGTAGGATGATTGTATTTGTAAACTGGTTTGAAACCTACACCTAATTTGCCGGTGTAAACAGTCAATGCATTATTGTCCTCATCAACACGAGCAATGTAGATTGTCTTATCTGTATCAACACCAATTAAGCGGAAACGTCCTGGTGGGTTGATAACACGCCAGCCACCTTCGATACCATTAAACATAAAGATATCGCCAGTTTTAACATTATCGTAGAAGAAGTTATCTTCATCGTAGAAGACACCGATATGACCGATATCAGTAGCTTGCATATATACGCGACGCGTATCGTAGTTAGCATCTGTACGATAAATACGATATACATGCTCTTGAACTTTTACCTTCATATATACTACATTTGTCGCTTCAGAGTACGCAGCATCTACGATTTTACTACCTTTTGGTAAATCTTCAAGCTTGGTATCCACTTCATGCTCTGGATCATCTGCATTGAGACGAGCCATAACGACATTGCGAGAGTCATATAAGCCCATGATGGCATAGTTACGGTCTGGCATCCAGTTGAAGTAACTAATCGAACGCCCTTTCAAATCTATCGTTGTAGGCTTACTTTCATTAGCCTTGTAGATTTTCAAAGAGTTTTCTGTAACAACCGCCATAAATTGACGGTCGTAGGATACATATTTAGTACCTTCCTTTACATCTGGGAAGTTTTTAGTATCATCTTTTGACGCACCTGCTACGTTAAATTCCGTAGTCGGCGCAAACATATATTGATCAAGGTATAAGTATATACCACCTTGCAGAAGAATACCTACCGCAAAGGCGCTCAGTACACGCGTAAAAGGTTTCATTTGTCCTCCTATTTCACGATAAACGCCGTTGGGATCATGCGTTCCCCTAACAAATCGGCCGGTTTGTTCACCACTTTACCATTGAGGTATAAGGTAGAACTAGAACCACCATCTAAATTCGCTGCAATGTAGCAGCCTTTTTCAAAGAGAATATCTTGTACGTCACGCAAGGTAGCACCAATGGAGTACCCTGGTTGACGACCATCGATTACGAGGAATAATACTGTACCATCTTTCTTTTGACCGATAGCAGTACGTGGGCCTACGCCCCAGCCACCATCACCTTCAGTGATCATTTTCTTACCGTCTACGATAAGAGGTGGACCAAAGGTAATACCTTCCATGGCTTTCATATCAGCTAGTTGAGTTTTATCGTAGTTACCAGCGATAAGGTTACCAGATTTAGAGAAGCCTACAAAGTCTACATCTTCATCAGGACCTACATCCTTACCGATAACATATTCTCCATCATGCAAGATAAAGCCATATGGCAAACGACCTGTACCAGTACCATTAGGATCATGGAAACCACCGCCGTTGATAGCAGCTACTGCATTATTCATTTTAGCAATATTACTTGTAGTATCGCCCTTTTCTTGAATGTTAGCCGCAGTACCTACTTGGATACGACGAGGATCTGGAATTTCTAAGATATAGCCTACATAACGAGCAGACTGAATTTTTTCAAGGTTCAAAGACTTGTCTTCACGGGCATTAAACTTGAATAAATCTTGACTTTTAACAACCCCAACAGTCCCCAAAATAGATTGTAGTTCTTCTTCATTGAACAACCACGTAATGTAATGAGGATGACGAGATTGTAAGATAGCACCGATAACGGCGCGTTTTACATTATTAAATGGTCCAAAGAGCACCACGAACGGTGAGGTCACAACGGTAAATAAGAACACCATGATGATGAACTTTACCCAATTCTTTTTGAACAATGTATTTCTCCTTATAAATCAGTGAAATGCTCGGTGCTAATGCGTTCTTCAAAATGCTTGATATCTACCGCATTACCTACCCAAACACGCAAAATGTTATATGGATTATCACCTGTATGAGCCCAGCCAGATTTCATAGCCATACCCATTTTTATACCAGCCTTTTTAGATGCTGAGTCGGTGAATTCATTTTTATCTCCATATGGATAGCAGAACCAAGGATTATTCTTGATGCCCACCTCTTTAGCCAGTGCTTCTTGAGCCTTTGTGATATTTTCAATTTGTTTCTCTTCGGATAATTGTCCCATTTCTACATGTTGGAAACCATGGTTAGAAATAGTGATACCATTTTTGTGCATTTCACGCACTTGATCCCAAGTTAAACGCGTTCCAATATCACCAGGGTTAATAAATACAGTGGCTGGGAATCCATACTCTTTCATGAGTGGATATACGATTGTATACGTATCTGCATAACCGTCATCAAAGGTTAAAACAACTGGTTTTTTTCAGGTACTGCAGCACCATTTACAACGTATTCATACAATTGGTCCATCGTCAATGGATTATAGCCATTATCCTTGAGGAATTTCATTTGCTCTCGGAACAAATCCTCTCGAATAACCGCATCATTATCTTTATCGTCGCCGATTTTATGATACATAAGGACAGGAATGCCCGATGGATGTACCATCTTAACTTCTTTTACTGGTGGCGCTGAACTAGTAGGCTCTGTTTTTTGTGAAAGCAATCCACAACCTGCCACAAGCATTGCCAAGGCCACAACCAATAGTGTTACTAACGGAATCCGTTTCATAGGTCCTCCTCTATCAGAACACAATTATATACAGAATATTATAACATTTCTATGAAGAATAGTAAAAACTCCACCCCATATACGTATAGCTAAAACAGATGATTTATAACCTAAACAAATATATCCTCTAAAAATACTTTAAACTAAAAAGATATATCCTCCAAAACCCTTTAACAATACTTTATGTTGTAATCTCGAATGGAATGCTTTAATATTCTAATTATAATACAAATCACTAACACTATACGCTTCTAATCGATAAAGGATTTGCCATGAAAAAACGCTTAACCCTCATACAAATGGATGTTCACGTAAATGACGTAGAATACAACTACAGTCGCGTTCAAGAGTTACTCACCCAATCACTTACAGAAAATCCTGATATTATTGTTTTACCTGAAACTTGGAATACAGGCTTTCACCCATCAGATGATTTAATTACAATTGCCGACAGAAATGGGGAACGAACAAAATCATTGCTCACCGCCTTTGCAAAAGAGCACAAGGTAAATATCGTAGGGGGCTCTGTCGCTGTGGCGAAAGATGATCTTGTATTCAATACATCCTATGCTTACAACCGTGAAGGTAAGCTCGTAGGTGAATATTCCAAAATGCACGGCTTTAGCCCTGCTAAAGAGGACAAATACTTTGCTGGCGGTACTCATACTACACATTTTGAGCTCGATGGGATTCCTTGTAGCACGGTCATCTGTTACGACATTCGTTTCCCTGAACTAGTGAGAATGGCTGCATTACCAGGTACTGAACTCTTATTCGTACCCGCCCAATGGCCTACGATGCGTCTACGCCACTGGCAAGTATTAAATGAAGTGCGAGCAATTGAAAACCAATTATTCCTTTGCGCAGTCAACGGATGCGGTACTATTGGTCGCGTTCAAAGCACAGGTCACTCTGCCGTTTATGATCCGTGGGGCACGAACCTCCTCGAAATGGGTACGAACGAAGGCATTGCTTCCGTAGATATCGACCTTACCGTAGTCGAAGACATTCGCAACAAAATTAATATCTTTAGGGACCGTAAACCAGAACTCTACAACTTATAAAATAAAGGCACATTGTTATTGAATTTCTCCTTATATTAGGAAAAGCATTCATTTAACAATGTGCCTTTAGTTTAGTTTAGTTTTGTTTTATTTTTATTGTACTGTATGGAGGAAATAAATTACTCTAGTTTGTTCTGGATTAACGGCCATCCCTGCGACAGTAAATGAGTTATACAAATAATCAAATTTAAAGATGTAAAATGTATATCCCGCTTCAAATGGTCGTTTTACTTCCTTATAGGAATAGTAACCTAAATATTTTTTCTGTAAAGCCTTATTTTCATCATTGGATAACACTTTATCAGAACTTAATTGGCTAGTATCTTGCTCTAAGTCAAAACCCATTTGATTGTTCATTTGGTTAGAGAGTTCACGATCAACCTTTCGCTTAATATTTTCATTACTTAGCGCCAGCTTATATTGATACATATTATTAAAAGTATTAGTTACTTCAATCCATTCTTCTGGCAATATAGTAGACACGTATTTTCTATAATTCGTCTTAACATCTTCGTAAGGTTTAATAGAAACACGTTCAGCCTCCCCCTTAGTAATAATGAGCTTAGCATGATTTTCTGCATCTTGAATATAAGGCTTTAGTTCTGATGGTTTGCCTGTAAAAGAAACTTGGATGTAACGACCATCTTCAATTGCTTTAGGTGGTTTTAAATGAATATCAACCTGCTTAGCAAATGATGGTATTTTCTTTGGAAAACCTGACAAATCATTCACTTTGTCTACATCTATATGATTGTAATATTCTTTGTCATTAATAGGATACTTAATACTTTCTCTAAAATTAATAGCATCCACAATTTGTTTTTCAATTTCCTCTCGTGTATAAGGATTTTTAATAAGGTCTCGTTGCGGCACGCTTCTTATTTTGCGATTATGTTCCTCAATATGTGCATGCATACGTGATTCTGCATCACGATGTTCCAACATTTGTTCATCAAATGTTTTTTTAGCACGAGACATAACAGCATACGATAATTCTGTTTCACCCATTACTTTACTTTCCATATAAGGCATAACCTCTAGAGATTGTGTTCTATCAACTTGAGTAATCTTAGTGCCCAAAGGTATCGCTACAGATGGGGTAAATATCTGTTCTGCATTTATTATCCCTATATTAGCAACCAATGCAGTCACAAGTAATACAATGCTCTTCAACTTCATTCAACCCTTCCTCAAATAAACTATATAAAAAGTTGCTGCACATATCATACGGCTAATAAGACACCTTAAAACTCAATAAGTTTCCACATATCCTCTGGAACTTGTTCTAGAGGTTTGTTTTTTGCCATCGCTTCTTTTAGGATATCAATTGTGTCTTGTACTTCTTGTTTATCCTTTGTATCAGGATCGTGAAGAACGACACGATTCAACGAGTCTTGTCCAAATTGTTTTAAGTATTCTTTTTCTACTTGGTTAAGTTCACGACGTAAGTATTTCATGGTATATCCTCTATTTGTAAATATCTTTTCGATGACCAACTTCTAACGCTAAAATGATGCATCTATGGTCATTAATATCAGCAATAACTCTATAATTACCAATGCGATAACGCCAAAGCCCGGATTTATTCCCCGTCAATGATTTGCCTGAGTACCTAGGATTTTCTACATTATCTACATTTTTTATGAGCCAATTAAAAAGATAGCGTTGCGTTGATTTATCTAATTTAGAAAATTGCTTGTCAAACCGTTTAGAAAATTCAAGCTTATAAGCCATATTTTGCACGCATTTCCGCCACAGAATAGGTAACTGGATCTTGCTCGTATTCTGCTAATGCTTTTTGACCTACCTTAAGATCAAATTCGTCTTCAATCTTTTCTAGTAAAGCCTTCTTAAAGAGGGTAGAAAGTGTTTCATCCATAAACTCAGCATAGGTTTTAAATAACTCTTCTTCTTGTTCATTTAGTCGGACTGAAATATTTGCCATATAAAAGCACCTCCTTATGTAATACATTGTATTACATAAGGAGGTCTTAGTCCATATTTTAAACTCTCTAACACCGTTATTTTTAATAAAATTTTTACATTTATAATATTAATAATTTACATTGCTTATTAGATTGTAAAAAAACAAGCTACATCGTATGTTACATACAAAAAAAGGCATACCGCCCTTCTCTCGTCTCTCAGCGGTACGCCTTCTTATGTATATAGTTACTCTCGAACTATATCAGATGTAAGTCTGGCTAAACTCTCTCACAGTCCCTTAACGACACGCCAGTATGTCACCTATAATATACATTTTTTTAAACGAAATATGTCAACAGTTTATAGAAATTTTATCTTTAAGTTTTTTTGAAAAAAATATAAAATTTTTCAAGATTATCCGCCAAAAAGCCAAGTAATCACGGGTTAATTCTTGTTGTGGATCAGAGAATATTTGCGCTGTAGCGCCCCACTCTACAACTCGGCCATCATTCATAAAGACAGTGTAGTCTGCAATGCGTCTAGCTTGTTGTAAATTATGAGTAACAATGACAATCGTTTGTTTTACTTTTAACTCAGTTAGCAAGGCCTCAATATGCAAGCTATTTTTTATATCAAGGGCAGAGCACGGCTCATCAAAGAGCATTACTCTAGGATCTACGGTCAAGCTTCGCGCAATACACAGGCGTTGTTGTTGACCACCAGATAAAGAACTTGCCAAGCGCTTCATGTCGCCATTAATTTCGCTATATAATCCAGCCTGCTCTAAACATTGTATCGCTTTAGCCTTTCTGTCTGCAGAGGATAACTCTTTATAATAATTTAGAGCAAACACCATATTATCTTCAATGGTACCAGGAAATACGGTCGGTTGTTGTCCGATAAGACCGATTTGGCGACGTAACATTTGCGGATTCATCGAGTCTACCGATAGGCCATCGTAAATAATTTGTCCATTAGTGACTTTTTTCGGTGCCTGTAAACTACCGTTAAGCGTAGCTAACAATGTGCTTTTACCACAACCAGACGGCCCAATAACAGCCGTAATAGCATGTTCCGTAATAGGCAAGGTTATGTGTTGCAAAATAGGATGCTCATCAATGAACACCTCTATATTTAATATCTAATATGATGCTCATCAAGACCGCCCTCCTATCCAGCGACAAATGATATTAATACAAAGCAATATAACCATCAATACAAAGGCTGTAGCATAGGCTAAATCTACTGAATAACCTTCGTTTACCAAAATGTACAAATGATATGGCAAGGCCATAAATGGATCCGTTAGATTCGGTATGGACCGCGTATATAATACAGCACCAGTATACATAATCGGTGCGGTGGCCCCCATCGCATAGGCCGCTCCAAGGGCTATAGCGCTCAATCCATCGCGCATGGCACTCGGTATGACCATATGTATCCATATATAACTTGGTGAAAGCCCCATATTGAGAGCCGCCTCATACGTTTCACGAGGAAACTCATGGAATACTTTCACAAGGCGCAACGTAATAAAAGGTATAACCATTACCGTTAACGTAATCGACGCAGATAATAAGCTTTTATCGATACCTAAATATAAAATCAGCACACTATACCCGAACAAGCCAATCAATACAGATGGTAATCCGGACATACAGCGTAGAGTGAACAAAAAGCATTCTGATTTCCAACGAGAAATATTGCCATATACCATGTAAAGGGCACAAGGAACACTTACAATAGCCGCCATAGAAGCCGTTAATAAGCCCTCTAAAATACTACCGATTATGGCAGGGAATATGCCTCCTTCTACACCGAGAGGCATGCCCGCTGGGTAGAGCCAGAGGAAATCAACAGTTATTAATGCCCCCCCATGATACACAATATAACTACACGCAGCGATGAGTATTGCCATAACTAGGATTAGACTGCCATAAGCCCAAGTAGCTAATGCAACATTAGATAACTTCATGATGACCGTCCTTTCTAGTTTTCCAAGAATACATATAGACTAGAACATTAGTCAGTATCAAAATGATTAGCAATACTAAAGCTGCTACATATAAACCGCTATAATGCAAGCTATTGTACTCTACACTGCCCATTTCAAGCGCAATAAGAGATGGAATTGGCTCAGCCTTACCCAGCAAATTAGGCAAGATGGGCGCATTACCGACAACCATCATAACGGCCATGGTCTCTCCCATAGCACGGGAGAAGGCTAGCACAGAACTAAGAATGATTGAACCTTTAGCACTAGGTAATACTATGGCTTTCATGGTATGCCACGGCGATATGCCAAGGCCCAAAGCCGTTTCTTCGTAGCGCTGACGATAGGTTTCGATAGATTCCGTACAGTGAGTCACAATATAAGGCAAAATCATAAAAGCTAATACGAGACTAGCCGATAAAATAGACTCACCAGTAGACAAAGAAAACATCGATTGAACGGCCGGAACCACTACGGCAAGACCGATAAAACCAACAATAACAGAAGGTATACCGGCGATCATATCTATAGTAGATAAACAAAATTGGCGAATACGTGGCGATACGCCTAGACTCAAACCTACAGAAGTACCAATCCCCAAGGGCAACGCCCATATCAAAGATAACAGAGATACATAGAGGCTAGCAGAAATAATATAGGCCAGACCTAATACAGGACTTTGTGCCATAGGCTTCCAGACTGTACCGGTTACAATATCCGTCCAAGACATATGTATCAAAGCGGGCCACGCCTCTATCGCCATATAGAGCACGAGCCCTATATATAAGGCGAGAACAGACACCGCCATAATCGGTACTATGCCAGATGTAAAACGATCTGATAAATGCATAGACTCTCCTTTCATAAGAAAAAAGCAAGGCCGCAGCCTTGCTTTTATTCTATCTGATTAGTTTACAGGAACAAAGCCCATTTTATGAATAACTTTACGGCCTTCTTCAGACTTCAAGTATTTTGTGAAAGCGTCTGCTACGCCGCCCATATTACCTTTACCTACGATAAGAAGTGGACGTTGAATCATGTAAGAACCATCCGTAATCGTTTCATCTGTTGGTGCTACACCATTAACTTTGAAAGCAACGATTTGGCCTTTGTTTTGACCCAACATGCCATAAGATGCGTAACCAATAGCATATGGATTTTCTTTAACTTTAGTTACAAGAGCACCCATGGATGGAGCTTGAATAGCGTCTTTAGTTACTTCTACAGAACCCATAATTTTTTGTTGGAATACTTCATGAGCACCGCCACCAAGGTCACGTGTTACTACGATGATTTCTTGATTTGGCAAGGAAGGATCTACTTGATTCCAAGTTTTGTACTCGCCTGAGAAGATTTTAATAATTTCTTCTTTAGTAAGATTATCTTTTATGGCATATAAAGGATTCTCAGGATTTACGGCAATTGTTAAGGCATCAATACCTACTTTAATTTCGTTGTAATCTTTGATTTTTGCTTTTTCGCTGTCTTTCACTTCACGAGCTACTAAACCGAAGTCCGCAGTGCCATCGATAACCGCTTTAATACCAGTGCCAGAACCACCAGAAGATACATAGATAGTAATATCTTTATCTGGCAAAGAACTATCTGCATGATTCCAAGTTTTATTTTTCTCTGTGAAATCTGTAGCAATTTTAGAAATAACTGGTGCCAATGTGGAGGAACCATTATATGTCAATTGTGTATTTTGTGCATTTTGGTTGGAACCACAACCTGCAGAAATAAGCATGGCTGCACCAACACAAGCAGCAAGAATTGCGCGTTTAGTAAAACCTTTCATATCAAAACTCCTTAATAAAGAATAATAATTTTTAAATAACAGTATGATTATAACAAAATAAATCTATTAATTTCAATACAACTCTAACACTATAGACTGCTGTATTTATGTAGTTTAAAAAAATCCTTATCATACTGAAAGTCATATTTATACTATATACATTTTACTGCAACATAACTATGTTATAAATTATTTTTTTATAACATTAACGATTACTTTTATCTTATAAATCATTTACATGAATTCTATGAAAATGTTAGTATTATCAATGCAACAGGATTTAGTTATTAATAAAGAAAGGTAATAACTATGTTTTCATTTTTACAACCTAAAGAGGCAAAATCATCTGTACCACAGAATATGATTATGAATCTATACTATAAATACAGATTCCAATCTCTACTTGGTATTTTTATTGGTTATGCGGCGTACTATATCGTGCGTAACAACTTTGCCTTATCAACTCATTTTTTATCAGATATCTTACACATGAGCAAAACGGAAATCGGTTTGCTATCTAGTGGTATGCTTATCGCCTACGGTCTAAGTAAAGGCTTCATGAGTAGTCTTGCTGACAAAGCAAGTCCTGCAAAATTTATGGCTTTCGGTCTTATTTGCTGTGCAATTATCAATATTTTTATGAGCTTTGCCGACAGTCTCGCTTTCTTCTTAGTATTAGTAGTTCTTAATGGTTTCTTCCAAGGCTTTGGTGTAGGCCCATCCTTCATCACACTTGCTAAATGGTATCCAAAACAAGAACGTGGTCGCTTTGGGGCAATTTGGAATATCTCCCATAATCTTGGTGGCGGTATCGTAGCACCAATCGTAGCTGCTGCGTTATACTTCACCACTACGGATCATTGGCAATTAGGTAGCTATGGTATTCCAGCAATTATTGCCATAATTGTAGCGATTGCTATTGTCTTCTTAATTAAAGAAAGTCCAGAACGAGAAGGTTTACCACCAACAAGTGAAATCATAGCTGATACTGCTCACAAAGCACATAGAAGCTCTGAAGCACCTCACATGAGTACAAGAGAAATTTTTGTAAAATACGTATTAAAAAATAAAAACGCTTGGTACGTATCATTAGTAGATACCTTCGTGTATATGATTCGTTTTGGTATGCTTACTTGGCTTCCAATCTATCTATTACAAGTAAAAGGATTCTCCAAAGCAGAGATGTCTATCGCATTCTTATTCTTTGAATGGGCGGCTATACCTTCTACAATTTTTGCAGGTTATATTTCCGATAAATTCTTCAAAGGTTATCGTATGCCACCAGCAATCATTGCAGTAAGTATTATCTTCTTCTGTATCTTTGGCTATTGGCAAAGTGAATCCCTCTTATGGGTTACATTCTTTGCTGCTATTGTAGGTTGTCTAATCTACATTCCTCAATTCCTAGCCTCTGTTCAAACTATGGATATTGTACCTCCATTTGCTGTAGGCTCCGCCGTTGGTCTTCGCGGTTTCATGAGCTACATTGTAGGTGCCAACCTTGGTACAACATTATTCGGTGTATTAGCCGACAAATTTGGGTGGAACGCAGGTTTCTATCTCTTATTGGTAGCATGTATTCTTTGTGTTACATTCTGTGTACTAGCTCACTTTGGTGCAAAAGAATTAGATGCTAAAGAAGCAGAACTAGAACAACTTCAACTAGCTGAAGCTAATTAGTAACAATTAAATCCTATGCACATCAAAAGGGGCTGTAACAAAACAGCCCCTTAACCTAAACAAGCTATTAGTTGATTTTATACGATCAACTAATAGCTTGTTTTTATATTTGTAAGAAAAAAGGACCCCGAAGGGCCCTCTTCATTGGTATAATTAAATTATGAAGAAAAAACATACCAATGAACCTCATTATACCAAACTAGTAATGCCTCGCCAACTAGTTTTACCATTGGATTATGGCATGTTGATAAAAGAAACAGCGCCTTTTATTTATTCTTAAAGAAATTTGCCAAAAACCAAATAATTGGCCCTATAAATCTCACCTTCTTAACAGTATCCATTTTATCTAGAATAGGCTTAGTTATCTCTGCATTGCTTTCAAGCAACACATATTTTTTATCAACATAAACGCCTTTGGAATACTCTGTCGTATGAACCCGTTTTTCAATAGTAAGTATATGAGTGCCATTATCATCTTCATACTCTTCATAACGAGAGAAAGCACCAATATCTATATCTGTATCTATATCCCCTCTTGTACCTATTGCCATCTGATAACTTCGATGAACTACGTTCATATCAGATGGTATTACTTTGCCACATAACTTTGTAAACTGATATACATCATGCTTTTTCATTCCAACTGATCCAAAACTCAGCATTATTCTTATGTTTAACCAGCTTATACTTATACCAAATTCTCCTATGAGTATCAATGTAACGAATTTTGCCTAGGATCGTATATAACTCATTTCGGATACGCAATGTATCGCCATAGTTAAATTTCATAAAACACTCTCATTCCCAAAACAATATATATTATTAATTACTATGATTGTACACATAATATGAAATTCTGCCTAGATGGATATAGCAAAAAGGACCTACAGTAAACTGTAGGTCCTTATATTTTGGTGCGGTTGGAGGGACTTGAACCCTCACGAGCGTACGCTCACCACCCCCTCAAGATGGCGTGTCTGCCATTCCACCACAACCGCATGGAATACAAATGGTGCCTCAGGACAGAATCGAACTGTCGACACACGGATTTTCAGTCCGTTGCTCTACCAACTGAGCTACCGAGGCATGATTTTTTGTAAAAAAAAATGGCGACCCCGATCAGATTTGAACTGACGATCTTCGCCGTGACAGGGCGACATGTTAACCGCTACACCACGGGGCCGCGTATCAACTCTCGTTGACTACTCGTATATATTAACATGAGGTAAGCTACTAATGCAAGTACTTTTTTCTAATTTTTTTGATGAATTTTTCCAAAATATATGAAATTAAGAATTATCTAGCAAAAATCATATAGATTTACCATTTATATTTCAAATGCTCATTTATACGCAATATTTCATAGAACTATAAAATAAAAATTGGTATCCACCTATTCTAAATAATAGATAGATACCAATTCATTAAGATTTATTAAGAACTATTAACAATCATAATTAATACGATATTAATTATAAAACGATCCCATGGTGTATCTCGATAATTATATTCACTATATGATTCAACAACCATGTCGTGGCGTTTAACTTTATCTAGCATCTTTGAACGTACTGTACTTACAGTATTTTTCACTATGTTTACCGCCTAAGTAAGCATATTTAGACTTACCTAATGTATACATTACAGACACATATGGTTCACCTGAGCTAATATTATTTTTATTAAAAACCAAGGTCTATGGAAATATGTGGTGTAATATTTAATGTAGCCCCTAATTTCAATCCACTTATCGACTTCCATTTATGTTGGTTAAGATAAAACATATCAACGGGATGTTCTCTCAGACTCTTTGTCTTCCAATGGTAACCATCTACATATGTAGAAATCCATCGAGCATTTTTATAATCTCTAGTATAACGTACATTATATCCATCTAGTACATTCTCATAGGCATATCTTATCTTAGTAAAACCATTTGGATGTCCATCCTCAGGATAATGAAATTCATCAGCTCTTGGTACAATTACAAGAGAGTTTTCAAAATAATAAGGTTTTGTTTTTTTCTCAGATAACCCATGATAAACATTAGCACTAATTTTATTCAAACCAGCAACATACTCTAATCCGATACCAACTCGAGATAATTTATCCCTAAATGCATAATCATAAAATGTATTTATACCCATATAAGCATGTTCATTCTTACTAAGGCGCCTATATCCTGCTCCTATGCTTCCTACTATACCTAGTGAATCATGTTGAACAATCTCGCCCTTATCAAGATAGGATGGTTGTTGTGCAAGCCTAGCTGCAGCTTTATACTTAGGATCATCACCAATATAGCTGCTTTCTCCCCCGTTCCAATATGCATCTGATGAGATTTTTTCCCCACCATTACCATCTATACGGCCTTGAATAAACAGAACTGATTTAGCATGTTCACCATAATACTTAATCGGTTGTATCGTCTCTATAAAATATTGTGCCTTTTTCATCTCCTGTGTAGAGCTATGTTCGCTACGAGTAATTGCACTATCTGTATTTCGATAAGGCGTTGGATTTATTTTGTATTCATGATAGTTATCTTTTTGAATACTTTGTACTGCCACTCCTATATCAGTACGATCCATCCAACTTGATTGAACATTTTCCCCATTATCCTTATCTGCCGCTAATGCACATGTAGCAAAGCTACAAGCCAAAGTCGTACATACTAAAGATCTAATAATACCCCTTTTACTATTCATAGTCTGTTCCCTTTATATGAATTTTTTTCATGAAATATAGTTTTATTATAAATCCTTTAACAAACTAAAGCAATGATATATCTTATCCACTTTACAGCATATATATTCTTTATTTTATTATCACATAGATAAACACGTCTTTTATAAGTATTATTAGGCCTTTGACTATGATAAAATAAATATATATTATATAAATAATAAGAATGTAATATAAAAATACTTTGGAGTAATACGATGAAATCAAAATCACTTATAATAACATTAATCATCGCTGTTGTAGGCGCATTAGCTGCCGCATGGTATTTCTTATGGTATGTCCCACATACACCAGCTTATACATTAAAAATCATTCATCAAGCCGTTCAGGAGAAAAATGCAGATGAAGTTTTGCGTCATGTAGATGTGAAATCCATCGTAAAAAACATTGTAGACCGTGAAGGTAATAAATATATTGATACATCTAATCCATTTGGCAAAGCCGCTGTAGCCGCTACCAAAACATTTGGCCCTGCCCTCATCGAAGATGTAATGAGAAAATATATTGAAGATCCAGATAGTTTTAAATCAGAACCGCCTACGGATAACAACCAAGCAGCAAACCAAAACGACGATAATAAATCTATGGTAGACCGCCTCGTAGAAGGTCGCCTCTTTAAAGAACACGATGTAGAGATTAAAAACCTCAAAACAGATGACAACGGCGAAACTGCAACGGTTACAGCAACCATCCAAAACAATAAAAAGAATATGACTAAAGACATAAAGATTTTAATGCGTCATCTAGGTGACGGTACATGGGTTATTTACGATATTCCAGATATGGAGGACTTATATACTATCACTCGTAAGTAGGCGGTTAAGTAGTTAAGTACTTACTTAGTTAATTAACTAAGTAAGCATGAGACAATTTAGGGTTATAGGACAAAAAGTGTTGCTATTAATGCCGATGGAACTAGTTAAATACTAGCTCCATCGGCATTTTATCTTTTTGAGTAACTTTTACATATAGGACAAAAAGTGTTGCTAAAAAGTCTGAAACTCCTTGATTTTACTGACTCAAATGAGGTTTTATCTTTCTAAAGAGATATATTTTTTAGAAGGAGTATAATTATGAAACTAGTCAGATGCCCTAATTGTGGTTTCGTCTGTAAGAGAAATGGTAAAAACAAATGCGGGTTCTCAACGTTGGTATTGTAATCAATGTTCTTGCTCATTCACAAATAAAGTGAATAAAACTAACAATAATTTACAGATGTTTTTGGATTGGTTATTTGGTAAACACACACAGTTAGATATGGCTGGCGATGGACGTTCATTTCGTAGAAAAAAACATCACAGTTTTGGGAGCTTTGGCCATTACCACCAAAAGTTGAATCATCAAGTAGTGTGGTATTTGTTGATGGTATTTATTTAGCTAGAAATGCTTGTATTTTAATCTGTTGTAATGAGACGCATGTCTTAGGCTGGTATGTTTGTAGATATGAGCATTCTAAGGCTTGGGAGGCTTTATTACGACGTATTTCATCACCTATAGTAGTTATATCCGATGGTGGTACCGGCTTTCAAAAGGCATTAAAAAAAGTTTGGCCGAAAGCCAAACTACAAAGATGCTTATTTCATGCATTTCAACAAGTAAAACGCTATACAACAATACGTCCTAAAACGATTGCTGGTTGTGAGTTATATGGAATTGCAAGGGATTTATTAACAATACACACGCAAAGATCATGCTATAAAGTGGGTACAAAAACGTTATGTCATGGAAAGTACGACATAGAGTATTCCTATCAGAAATAACAGTTGATGAAAATGGTACGATACGACCTAAACATGAACGACTTATAAAAGCAGAAAATTCCTTAGTTAAATTGATTAACAAAAGATGTTTATTTACTTACTTAGATGCATCGTTAACATGTGCCTGCCCAGCTACTAATAATCGTATAGAAGGTGGTGTAAATGCTCAGTTACGCACTATGTTACGTAATCATAGAGGAATGTCTATTGAAAGACGAATAAAAGCGGTGTTCTGGTGGTGCTATATGCACTCACCAAACCCGCTTTCTAATGCAGAAATACTTAAGGTTATGCCGACCAACAAGAGTATTTCTGATATATATCATACCATACATGAACAATCTAGGTTAGAAGCTTCTATTCCGACTTGGGGTGATGCTATTGTTTGGAGTGATTTGCATAATTATGATCGCCTATTTACCAATCTTTGGGACTAAAATAGCAACACTTTTTGTCCTATAACCCACAATTTATGTGTTCAAAGTAAACTTTAAAAGGACAACATATACAACTGTATATGCTGTCCTTTTTATTTAGAATATGAAAACACATGTTCCCAACAACGTACATTAACGATCAAAATCTACTATCGCCAAGGTCACTGTTACTTGCGAAATGAGTCGATCTGCATCATCCATCATATCAAAGCGCCATACATGGGATGTCTTCCCTTTTACAAGTAAGGTGCCATGAGCCGTTAAGGCCCCTTCACATCGTACAGGGCGCAAGTGGTTGGCTGTAACGGATTGACCTACGCCAAATTTGTCCGGTCCAATGAGTTCGTTACTCATCATGCCGGAAATAATTTCAGCAAATGCCAAGGTGGCTCCACCGTTTAGATAGCCTTGAGGCTGTTTGTGGAATTCTCCTAAGTTCATTTTTGCAATGCATGTAGTATCGCTCGTCATACGAGGTGCTTCAATTTGTAAGGATTCTATTAAATTCATAGTGTTCGTTTCTCCACACAATACGCTTCTAGTCTATCATCAAAGACGGTTACACCTAGTCCATCTCCATCAGGAACGTGCATAACGCCATCCTTAAAGGTTAGATCTGGATAGATGAGATCTCGTTCAAAATATCTATTAGAATCAGATAGGTCTCCTGCCATATAGGAATCACCTAGAGCCGCTAGTTGAGCGTGCAACATTTTAGAAATGCCCGACTCTACCATGCTCCCCACCCAATACGGAATATGACATTCTCTACAGAGATTAATAGCCGCCTTGGTCGGCACAAGGCCACCCATACGCCCTACCTTTATGTTGAGTACATCAATCAGCCCATACTCAATAGCATAGGATAAGTCGTCATAGCCCAAGATAGACTCATCTAAACAGATAGGCGTTTCAATATGCCAATCATCGTTATTAAGGCGTTCCCACTTCCACTCCTTATAGGATTGAAGCGTTGTTATAGCAAAAGGCTCTTCTATACAAGCTAACTTCAAATCATTAAATTGACGGATCTTATCAATATCATCATAAGAATAGCTTTGATTTGCATCGGCTGCCAAGACTAAATCGGGGTAATGCTTACGTACTAAGGATACCCGTTCGTAGCCGTCTGTAGGATTCACCTTTAACTTGATTCGCTTACAACCATTCGCCACATGAGCTTCTACGGCATCTAGCAATTGTTCCATCGGTACATCACCGATAACAACGCCGCTTTCAATGGTATCTTGTAAAGGCCGTCCCATAATATAGGAAACGGAGTTTACACCTAATCGCTCACAATGAAGATTAATCAATGCATTTTCTAAGGCCGCAATGGTCATAGGCATATGATCTCGATTTAGCCAGAACTGCAGCTGACGCACATAAGTCATAAGCGGCTTAGGCCGCATCATGCGCAAATTAAAGATATAATCATCTACTAGTTTTTGCCAACACGTATCCACCGTCTCTGCGGTATAAAAAGGCTCTGTAAAAGCCACACATTCCCCATAACCTACATACCCTTGTTGATCCTCGATGCGAATGACGATCGTTTCTCGTTCTTTTACTTCACCTTTGGCAGTTTTAAAGTTAAACTGTAGCGGCAATTTAAGGCGATATGTAGTTATACTTTTAAAGTTTAAAATATCATTCATAGGCGCCTCAATCTTCTAAACGCAGTTCATTGCGCACAATTTTACCTGTGCCATTTCTAGGCAAAGCTGGCAATATCTTTACGTATTTAGGAACTTTATATTTTGCCAAGGATTTCGTCATAAAGGATAGAATTTCATCTGCAGTCATGCTTTCACCATCGTGAAAGGCCACAAAGAGCGCTGGTACTTGACCCCATTTAGGATCAGGCACAGGTACAACGGCACATTCCTTCACTGATGGCAATGTGTAGACTAAATCCTCTAATTCCTTAGGATAAATATTTTCTCCCCCAGAAATGATGAGGTCCTTGCGACGATTCAAATATATACGAACCCATCTTCATCGACATAACCGATATCATCGGTATTAAGGTCACCATCGATAGGTTTCTTGTCGATATATCCAGTCATAACCATAGGGCCTGTTAAGTGAATCTCACCTACCCCGTCTACATCAGGTTTATCAATGCGAACCTGCATCCCTGGTAATGGTTTTCCTACGGAATCTCGTTTATGAGGGTAATCCAATACGGAGAAGGTCACGCTTTGACTAAAGGTTTCCGTCATGCCATAGGTCTTGTAAATTGGTAAGGATTTCTTTTCACAAGCATCGATGAGTGCCATCGGAATGAACTCACCACCGAGCAAGATAACACGCAACTTATGATGTGAAATACTTGGCTCTAATTGAGTCAAAATAGTAGGCACTAAGGACATCATATTGATGTTCTCAGACTCTATGAGCTTGAGAACTTGAGCTTCATCATATTTAGGCAATATAGTAACAGCCGTACCATTATAAAGAGATCGCAGCAAGATAGATAGACCACTTACATGGAATATAGGCAATACCATAAGCCAATTATCTTGTTCGGTTTTACCTAACACCTCTTGAGACGCTTGTACATGAGCTCTAATTTGCCCCCATCGGAGAGGAACAGACTTAAACTGTCCCGTAGTGGCACTCGTATTCATGATGACCGCTATATCTCTATCTTCAAAAGTCCAGTCAAAAGTATCGTCTGCCTCTTCATCTGATAGAATATGCTCTAGCGATTCAAAAACAATAGTAGAAATGGAGTTAGGCAATTGCTCTCGACGCTCAACGCTATGCAGTACAGTAGTAACATCTAACTGAGCTAATTGGTTTTTATTTCCTTAGGCTTAAGATGTACGTTTAGTAGTAGCAACTCTTTATGCACGACCATAGTTGCCAATACATAGATTGCCATCGTCACGGAGTTATCCGATAAGATAGCTATGCGAGAGGCTTGTAGGAGCTCTAATTTACGAGCTACATGGACTACGCCACGGTATATATCGTTATAGGTATATTCGTTTATACATATGCGATTAGGATAGTGCTCAGCACCATAACGTAACCAGTCCATAGTCTCACCTCATATCTAAGCCTGATTTCTAATGACCAGTAAATAACAATTTACCAGTAAATAACAATCGAAATATCAATACCAAAGTGATATTACAAGAAAGGCGCCTCATATAGAGGCGCCCTTATTATTTTAAAATTAGTTAGTCCCCAACCTAGGACTAGTAACTCTCCCTATTAAGGGAATTTAGGGAATTGTTTGAAGTTTGGTTTGCGTTTTTCTTTGAACGCATCACGACCTTCTTTAGCTTCATCGATTGTGTAGTACATCAATGTAGCGTCGCCTGCGAATTGTTGTAAGCCTGCAAGACCATCAGTATCGGCGTTGAATGCACCTTTCAACATACGCAATGCCATTGGAGACAATTCAAGGATTTCGCTACACCATTGAACTGTTTCCTCTTCCAATTTGTCGAATGGTACAACCGTGTTAACCATGCCCATTTCATAGGCTTGAGCAGCTGTGTATTGACGGCAAAGGAACCATACTTCGCGAGCACGTTTGTGACCGATCATGCGCGCCAAGTAACCTGCACCATAACCAGCATCGAAGGAACCTACACGAGGACCTGTTTGACCGAATTTAGCATTTTCAGAAGCGATGGTAAGGTCACATACGATGTGCAACACATGACCGCCACCGATAGCATAACCGTTGACCATAGCGATAACAGGTTTAGGAATAACGCGAATCAAACGTTGTAAATCAAGAACGTTCAAGCGAGGTACATTGTCTTCACCAACATAACCACCGTGACCACGTACACTTTGGTCGCCACCAGAGCAGAATGCTTCTTTATCTTCACCTTTGCCGTGGTTAGCACCAGTCAATACGATTACGCCTACCTCGTTATCTTCACGAGCTACTGTGAAAGCATCGATTAACTCCATAACAGTTTTAGGACGGAACGCGTTACGTACCTGTGGGCGATTAATAGTAATCTTTGCAATGCCATTATATGTTTCGTAAATTACATCTTCATAATTACGATCCAATACTTTCCAATCAAATTTGCTCATGGACTTAACCTTTCTTCTGTAAAAAATCTAATACCGCTTGTTCAAACATCTGCGGTTTTTCTATATGTACATTATGCCCCGCCCCTTCGACGATGACATGTTTAAAGTTTGGCAACTTGCCAAATACATCTCTTCCTATTGTAGTATATTTTGTATCTAATGCGCCACTCACATATAAGCCTTCAACAGAGAATTTTTCTAATTTATCCCCCACATACGGCATGACACCTTGACCTGAGCCACGCAAGGTACAGGCTAAGGCGTACGTACTATTATTGGAACGACGTAGATAGATTAATTCCTCTACGCCCTCTGAAAGTTGCTTTTGACTTTCAAAAATAGGAGCCTCCGCCCAACGTGTAGCAAACCAAGCACCATCATGATTTTCAATGTGAACCGCTAAGTCTTCATCGGCCTTACGACGCTCTGCTCGTTCATCATCAGAGGCGATGCCTACAGATCCACTTTCAAGGATGAGCCCTTTGATTTCACTTTCATATTCCAAGGCATAAGAAAGCGCAATGCGGGCCCCCATGGAGTACCCCATGAGGTAATATCTATCACCAACCATATGATAAATAACGGTATGCAAATCCTCTATCATTTGAGGGATCGTATACGCCTTATCTTCATCAGGAATATCGGAATCCCCATGTCCAATCAAGTCGATACGGATAACGCGATAGCCAGGAAGATTGATAGCATCCCAAGTATAACTCGATTCAGAGAAGCCATGGAAACACACAATAGGTTCTCCATCGCCAACTACAGTCAAGCCGTAGCGGTATTCACCCAAATCAAAGTACATGCGTTGAGCTGGATTACACAAAGCATTATCTACAATACTGCAAAAATACTGACTCATAGTAATGCCTCCATATCAACTGAAACTTTCGTATATTTCTTATGTAACTGTCGACTATATTCCCGATTTGTAGGGATCTCAATAATATTAACGCCTGTTTCTGAGCTAACATTAGCTAGCACAGCACTCAATTCATCAGGGCTCGTGATTTTAGTATACCCACAGCCATAAAGTTTGGCCGCCCCACTATAATCTAAGCCTTGCGATGTAGAGAACAAGTAATCAAAATGCTTCGTTCCCTTTGCGGTAAGTATTCAAAGATGCCGCCTCCATCGTTATTATGCAAAATAATCGTCAAATTGAGATCATGCGTTTTGGCTACTGCCAATCCATTTACATCATGGAAGAAAGACAAGTCACCAGTTACAAGATATGTAGGCAGTCCATTTGTGGCAAGACCTAAAGCAGTAGAAATGGTACCATCAATACCATTTACACCGCGGTTGCCATGCAGTACAGCAGCAGACTCACCGCTAAACCAGAAGTAATCAAAGTCTCGAATACTCATACTATTGGCCACAAGTACTTGTGCATTATCAGAAATATGTTGCTGTAAGTCGCGTATCGTGCGACCTTCAAAACAACTTGGTTCCTCTATTGCTGTGCCTAGTTGCTGTTTTCCTGCTGTTTCTAAATGTTGCCATTTACCAAGATATGCCGGAGAATCATTATTTACACCATACAGATTGGTAAATACATCAATACTTGCTTGCATGTGCATAGTGGTTTTACCCGTTGGATTCATAGAGTCCATGGTAGGATTAACCTCAATGTATTCTACATTATCCCAAGTCGCCACCATCTGTTGCACTCGTTTAGACACAACAATTTGTCCGAACTGAATTACGCAATCAGGCTTTAGTATGGGCCATAGCTCTTTATCAGCTAAAAATGCATCATATGTAGAAATAATAACCTTACTAGTATCGATACAATCCTTGTCACTATGACTACCAACTGAGTTATAACATCGTCTTACATTAGACAATGGATCTGCCAAGATAGGTGCCTGTAGCATTGTAGCAAAAGAAAGAATACTATTAGCTTCTACAACATCGATCTTGTGGTCCAGCTAATATAAGAATATTCTTATATTTTGCTAGGAAGCTATTATTCTTACTGCTACTAGTATTATTTACATGACTTCTACCACTTGTATTATCATAATTACAGCCACTACTATAATGTGGCTTAACTACGTTAAAGGGACTACGTCCCGCTTCAAAATGTTTATTGTCCAGTTCAGGTACCAAAGGTTCAAAGAGAGGTACATTGATATGTACTGGACCTTTTTTTGTATCCATAGCTTTCATATACGCTTTACGCGCTACTTGGCGTGGATATGTATAGTAATGATCCTCTTTAGGCACTGCTAATTCTTCATAGTAGTTTACAGTGGCTCCAAAAACTTTCTGTTGGTCTACTGTTTGCGGAGCCCCTACGTGTAACAATGTGTGTGGCCTATCAGCAGATAGTACGATGAGAGGCACACCACTATATTGAGCCTCTAAAACAGCGGGCAAATAATGAGCCACTGCCGAGCCAGAGGTACAAACGAGCACCGTTGGTTCCTTATGAGCCTTTGCAATACCAAGAGCCATAAACTAGCAGAGCGCTCATCTATATTCATATATGTTTCAAATCCTTCATGCTCAGTAAAAAGCATGGCCATCGTCGTAGAACGAGAGCCAGGGCTAAACACGGCATGACGAACGCCGAGTTGGTAGAATTCATCTACCAAGGCAGCAATATATTCGTTCATTATATTCCCTTTCAACAACCCCTAAGGGTTTGGAAATGTATTATAGCGCCTCCAAAATGGTGCGCATTTTATTATTAGTTTCTGCGTATTCTTCATCCGCATCAGAGTCGGCAACAACACCACATCCTGCATAGGCATACAATACATGATCCATAATGAGAGCCGATCGGATAGCAACGACTATGATGCCATCCCCCATGTCTTTCATAAAGCCAAATGGAGCTGCGTACATGCCGCGCTCATGGGTTTCGTACGTTTGTAACAGTGCCAGTGCCTTTTCTCGAGGTTCCCCACCGAGGGCTGGTGTAGGGTGTAACAATTTAGCCCATTCCACAAGAGATTTTGTACTATCCTTTGCGGTAATTATGGTACGCAAATGATAGAGGTGCGACAACTCCATAATGCCGATTTCCCCCACCGTAACATGTGGAGTAATTTGTCTCATCGTATTCACGATGCGATCTCGGACAATATTATGTTCAAAGAGGTTTTTCTTATCTGTTAGTAGTTGTTCCTTAGTCCATGCATTTGGCCCATGTTTAGGCGCCGTGCCAGCTAAGGCATAACTGAGGATTTCACTGCCACGATGACGTACTAGAATTTCTGGAGATGCACCCACAAAGGTACGTCCATCCTTTTCGTAACCAAAGATAAAACAGTTAGGATTATTATCTACTAGATTAGCTAAAATACTAGCCACATTATATGGTGTATCACTGGTAAACTGCACTTCACGAGAGGATACTACCTTAGTCATTTCACCACTGCTGATGCCCTCAGCAATAGCTTTCATAAGCCTATCCCAAGCAGCCTTATCATCACTGGTTTCCTTGAAGTTATGGCGTACGCGAGGCACCTCAAAATCCTCGATAGGTACGCTTTCACCAGCATGAAGATAGAAAGATTCCCCATTTTCTACGATGTAATAATGGGTGAAAGCAATCATTTCATGTCCCATGCCAGACCATTTAGGATCTTTGGAGGTCTCAAAAAAAGTATCCCCATAAAATACGTAGGCGTAATTATGGCGGTCCTCATCATCTTTGACCGTCGCCAGACGTTTAGCGCCTACAACGATACGGTCACTCTGACGATCCACCCAAAAAACGCGTTCTTCATTGGGGAAATTCAGCCAAAAGGCCACCGGACTATTCAGTTCTAACGGTTCTTTGTTATATTTCATAGTTGTATGTCGCTATACGAAAAATAGACTATAGTAAAAACACCTAACATGTAGAAGGTTTCGTCTACACGTTAGGCGTCATCCATAAGTTTCCAAATTTTGAGATGAGCCTAACGCCATCACACGTCGATGGGCCCTCTTTATATCTAATTTATTATATCATAGGTAATCGTTAAAAGGTAGAAAATAAAACCTCTACACCACATGTAATATGCATGAGTGTAGAGGTTTTGCTTTGTTCAAAACGTATTTTTGCTGTATTTAAAACGCTGTTACTGTATTTAAAACGCTATTGCTATATTCAAAACACTTTTTCTTTATTTGAAAGCTTTCTCCCCAATATCTGTACGGTATTGCATGCCCTCAAAATCAATGTTTTTATACGGCCATAAGCTCTATCGAGCGCTGTTCTAAGGTCTTTACCAAGACCTACTACGCCAAGAACTCGGCCGCCATTTGTGACATATTCGTCTCCAATAAGTTTTGTACCAGAATGGAATACGATGGTTGTATCATGTTGTTTAATATCACCATGAATCACATCACCCTTGGAGGATGTTTCAGGATACCCTTTAGAAGCAAGAATGACACAAGCTGCCGAGGAATCTTTCCATTTCACCATATCAGCTGTTAATGTGCCTGTGGCACAAGCCATCATAATTTGACCTAAGTCACTATCGAGTAATGGCAATACTACTTGTGTTTCAGGATCGCCAAAGCGCGCATTAAATTCTACAACCTTAGGGCCTTGAGGTGTAATCATAAGACCTGTATAGAGACAGCCCACATAAGGCATTCCCTCTTTCTCCATGGCGGCTACCATAGGTTCTAAAATGGTCTTCATCGCCTCATCTCGTAATGCATCAGTGAGCACTGGCGCTGGTGCATAAGTACCCATGCCACCAGTATTAGGACCTTTATCACCATCAAAAATCCGTTTATGGTCTTGAGATGCAATCATGGGAACTACTGTTTTGCCATCTACAAAGGCAAGTAAACTCGCCTCTTCACCTTCCATGAATTCTTCAATAACTACGGTACTACCGGCCTCTCCAAAGCGATTGCCACTGAGCATATCTTCTACAGCCGCATTTGCTTCATCAATAGTCATAGCCACTACAACACCCTTGCCAGCAGCTAAACCATCGGCTTTCACCACGATAGGAGCACCAGTTTGACTGATAAATTCTTTTGCTTCATCTACCTTGTGGAACACGCCATAGGCAGCCGTTGGGATATTGTATTTTTCATCAAATCTTTGGCAAACACTTTGGATCCTTCTAGCTGAGCAGCTGCTTTAGAGGGGCCAAACACAGGAATCCCCGCTTTATTAAGTGTATCTGCTAGCCCTGCCACAAGAGGTGCCTCAGGACCGACAACGACTAAATCAACTTGGTTATCCTTTAAAAAGGTAATCAAATGATCGCTTTGCTGCCAGTCAATGCCTACTAGCTCGGCACAATCTGACATGGCCGCACTACCAGGAATGGCATATACCTTTGTTACGCTAGGGCTGATGGACAAGCGCCATGCCAAGGCATGTTCGCGGCCGCCGTTACCGATTACACATACTTTCATAAGTCCTCCACCGACGCCTAAACGCCATCAATACATCATTTATGTAAGCACCTATATCCTCTATAATCATCATTACACACATCAATAATTACGAGCTAGTGCTCGACTGTAATCCTTAATTAAGCTAAACAAATTAATGTTTAAAGTGACGAATGCTTGTAAATACCATGGCAATGCCCGCTTCGTCGGCAGCCTTGATGGATTCTTCGTCTCGAATAGAGCCACCTGGTTGAATAATGGCTGCAATACCATGCTTTGCCGCCGTTTCTACAGTATCCCCAAATGGGAAGAACGCATCAGATGCTAATACGGCGCCTTTTGCGGCTTCACCAGCTTGCTCAAGAGCAATTTTTGCAGAACCAACGCGATTCATTTGCCCCGCCCCAACACCGAGTGTCCGTTTTTCATTGGAAATCAAAATCGCATTGGATTTTACGTGTTTTACGAGCTTCCAAGCAAATTCGAGGGCTTTCCATTGTTCCTCTGTTGGCTGTACCTTTGTAACCACTTTATAGTTAGCACGGTCTTCTTGGATATCATCTTCTGTTTGAACTAATAGACCACCAGAAACCTTTTTCACTGTTACTTGTCCAGATTCAGGCTTAGATAACTCAATGAGGCGAATGTTTTTCTTTCCTTCAAGGATGTGTAATGCTTCTTTTGTGAAAGCAGGGGCCATAATGACTTCTAAGAAAATTTTGCTCATTTCTTCTGCCGTAGCTACATCTACTTCACGGTTTAAGGCTACAATGCCACCAAAGGCAGATACAGAGTCTGCTTCGTAAGCATTTACATAAGCATCATGCAAGGTAGGTGCCGTCGCTGCACCACAAGGATTTGTATGCTTAATAATACATGCTGCAGGATCTGTAAACTCCCACACCATATTCCACGCTGCTTCCATATCTACGATGTTGTTATAGGAAAGCTCTTTACCATGGAGTTGTTTCAAGGCCCCCATGCCATGAGCCGTACCGATTTCTTTGTAGAATGCCGCTTGTTGATGCGGATTTTCACCATACCGAAGGTCAGTTACCTTTTCATAAGCACTTAAATATTCAGGCGGTGTAGGGCCTTCGTTTAAGACACCACTCATATAGTTAGCAATAGCTACATCATACGCTGCGGTGTGGGCAAAGGCTTCTTTTGCAAGACCAAAACGATATTCTTTAGGCAATTCACCATGTTCTTTAAGCATCGTTAAGATTTCATCATAATGGTTTGGATTGACTACGATGCCCACGTACGCATGGTTTTTCGCAGCAGAACGCACCATGGTAGGACCGCCAATATCAATATTTTCAATAGCTTCCTCTAAGGATACATTGAGTTTGGCAATGGTTTCGCGGAATGGATAGAGATTGACTACTACTAGGTCAATTGGTTCAATACCATGATCCGCCATAGCTTGTTGATGCTCTGCATTATCACGGATAGCCAAAATACCACCATGAACCTTTGGATGCAAGGTCTTAACGCGGCCATCCATCATTTCAGGAGAACCGGTCAAGGATTCAACCGCTTTTGCTGCAATGCCCGCATCAGTAATCGCTTTAAGGGTCCCACCTGTTGAATAAATGGTTACACCTAATTCAACTAAACCTTTTGCAAAGTCTACAATACCTGTTTTATCAGAAACACTAAGTAATGCATTTAATCATGTAACCGCTCCATTTGCTTTCTCATCAATCTTCAATATATACAACACGACCTTTTATGGTGAGCTTGTCTTCACAAAACAGCCGTAAAGCCTCTTTATAGGTTTTATGTTCGATAGGCAATAATCTATCACTCAAGGTATCCTCTGTATCATCGGGTAATACAGGAACCGTATTCTGCATAATGATAGGCCCCGTATCCATTCCCGCATCAACAAAGTGCACCGTGCACCCCGTAATTTTTACCCCCGCGTCAATGGCTTGTTGATGGCCATGAAGGCCTGGAAATGATGGTAACAGAGCAGGATGAATATTTAATATACGATGTTCATATCGCTCTATCAAAGGAGCACCGACAATACGCATATAGCCTGCCAAGACGATACCATCAACCTTATAGGGTTCTAAAGCATCTAGTTGAGCTTGTTCGAAGCTGGCTTTAGAATCATAGTCGCTACGTTCGATAACAATAAGTGGAATATTCCAAGATTTAGAGCGTTCCACAATTCCGGCTGTACCGTGGTCTGTAATGATTACAACAAATTCACCATTAATATAGCCTTCTTGCATGGCCTTATACAGAGCTTCCCCATTAGAGCCACGACCACTGGCAAAGAGGGCTAATCTCTTTTTAGAATTACACATCGAACTCAGCCCCTTTAAGGACAACAGGACCATCACCACTCACAATGCGGCCAATTTCGTATACTGCTTCACCACGGCTAGCGAGGTTTTCTTTAACCTTTTCTACATCCTTTTGATCAACGATAACAATCATACCAATGCCCATATTGAACGTACGGTACATTTCAGGCCAGGCAACATTGCCCCATTTTTGTAGTTTTGTAAATACAGGAAGTCGTGGCCATGTAGTGACATCTACCTCTGCAGTAACGCCTTTTGGCAATACACGAGGAATGTTTTCGTAGAAACCACCGCCGGTAATATGAACCATACCTTTTACGAGTTCTTGTTCAATTAACGGCAATACAGCTTTAGGATATAAACGAGTAGGCGTCAATAATTCTTCGCCTAAGGTTTTACCAAACTCTGGAATTTATATCGATAGATAATTGTTTATGGTCAAATACAATTTTACGAACCAAGGAGAAGCCATTAGAATGTACACCAGACGATGGCAAACCTAAAATTACGTCGCCAGCTTTGATACTTTCACCAGTAATCAATTTAGGACGATCTACGATACCAACGGCAAAACCAGCTACATCGTAGTCATCGTTATCGTAGAATCCCGCCATTTCAGCAGTTTCGCCGCCCAGTAAAGCACAACCAGACTCTTCACAAGCCTCAGCCACACCGCGTACGATGTCTGCTACTTTCACAGGATCCAACTTGCCTACTGCAATATAGTCTAGGAAAAATAGAGGCGTCGCCCCTTGCACAAGAATATCGTTAACACTCATAGCTACGCAGTCTTGACCAATGGTATCATGTTTATCCATCATGATAGCGAGGCGCAATTTAGTACCTACTCCATCCGTACCAGATACGAGCATAGGCTCAGACATGGTATGCCCAGCTAAGGAGTAGAGTCCCCCAAAACCACCTAAATCACCTACAACACCAGGGGTATAGGTGCGTTTTACAGATTCTTTCATCAATTCGACGGCACGATTGCCTGCATCGATATCAACACCTGCATCGCGATAGGTTAAACTAGTTTTATTCGAGCACATATTTGACCCCTTCCTCTTGGTCCGCAGGAACCGCTACGCTATAATCCCCGTTAAAGCAGGCAAAGCACAAATCATTTGATGCTACATTAGATATAGCGCGGCATAAACCTTCACGAGACAAGTAATGCAATTTATCAGCATGAATATAATCTTTAATTTCATCTACTGTATGGGTAGACGCTATAAGCTCTTTTCGTACAGATGTATCAATACCATAGTGACAGGAATACTCAATTGTTGGAGAACTTACACACATGTACACCTCTTTAGCGCCTGCTTCCTTTAGCATTTTAACGATAATACCACTCGTAGTACCGCGTACGATAGAATCATCAATGAGCACAATACGTTTGCCCCCTACAATATGGGGCAATGCATTAAGCTTCATTCGAACAGCTAATTCCCGTTCCTCTTGATTTGGCTTGATAAAGGTACGACCGCTATAGCGGTTTTTAACAAGACCTTCTGCAAAAGGAATACCTGATGCACGGGCATAGCCTAGTGCAGCTGTAGTGCCAGAGTCAGGAATGGACATGACAATATCTGCATCATATTTAGTTTCGTTATATAATTCACGCCCCATATTAAGACGAGATTGATATACGGATTGACCATCGATATGGCTATCGCCACGAGCAAAATAGATATATTCAAAGACGCAAAGCTTTTTGTCGATTTTTTCTGGTTCTGCATAAACGGTGCTACGCACACCAGAGTCATCGATGATTACCATTTCGCCTGGATCGATATGGCGAATGAACTCAGCCTTAATCGCATCAAAAGCACAGCTTTCACTAGAAAGAACATAGCCATTAGCCGTTTTGCCTAAACATAGAGGTCTAAAGCCTTGAGGATCACGCACACCCACCAAGGAGTCGTTTGTAGTAATAACGAGAGAGAAGGCCCCTTCAATTTGACGGGCTGCATCAGCAATGCGCTCCACCTGTGTTTCAGCCTTAGAGCGAGCAATGAGGTTTACAATAACCTCGGAATCCATTGTCGTTTGAAAAATAGACCCATCTGCTTCAAGACGTTTGCGAATGGCTAAAGCATTCGTTAAATTGCCGTTATGGGCCACTGCAATCTGACCACCTTGATAATGAATAACTAAAGGTTGAATATTACGTGGATTATTGGACCCTGTTGTGGAGTACCGCACATGGCCAGTACCCATATGGCTAGGCAAAGATGGTAATTCCTTGATAGCCTCAGTCAACAAGCCCATGCCTTTTTTTAGTTCTACATCATGACCATCTGTAACAGCAATGCCCGCACTTTCTTGACCACGGTGTTGGAGCGCAAAGAGGCCCCAATATACATAGCGTGCTACATCAACGGTTCTATCATAGACACCGAATACACCACACTCTTCATGCCATTTATCAAAAAAACAGGATCGTAGTTCATTGTGCCCCTTAGGCGCGTTCGCCAGTAAGACGGAATAACATTTCTTTGTACGCTTCTTCGATATTGCCAAGGTCTCGACGGAAACGGTCTTTGTCGAGTTTTTTTCACCTGTTGTAGCATCCCAGAAACGGCATGTATCAGGAGATTTCATCGCCTAATAATACTTCACCATTATGTGTACCAAATTCTAATTTAAAATCTACAAGGGTTACATTTTTTTGGTAGCCAAGAATTTTTTTCAAAAATATCATTTACTTTTTAACGTGATAGTAGAGATTACATCAAGTTGTTCTTGAGTAGCCCAGCCAAGTGCTGTGATTTGGGATTCATTAGCGAACGGGTCACCTAATTCATCATTTTTGTAGCAGAATTCGAGGATTGGATGTTTAAGAGGAGTACCTTCTTCAATGCCAAAGCGTTTAGCCATAGAACCAGCTGCAATGTTACGAACGATAACTTCTAAAGGAATGATATCCAACGTAAGTACTGTTTGATTACGATCGTCTTCGCGACGAACGAAATGAGTTGGAACGCCTTCTTTTTTCAACAATTCAAAGAAAAAGGAAGATATTTTATTATTCAATACGCCTTTGCCAAGGATGGTATCATGCTTCTCGCCGTTAAATGCAGTAGCATCATCTTTGTAATGAACGATGTACTCATCTTTGTTATCTGTTTGATATACTTGTTTTGCTTTACCTTCGTACAATAATGTTAATGTTTCCAAGTCAATGTTAGCCATGATATTTCTCCTTTTACTCTTGTCTATTCAAGAGCGTATAAATGATGATATAAACGATTATAGTTTAATCGCACCTTGTAGTTCTGCATTATCTGCTAAAACTTTTTCAGCCATATCTTTACGATATTGTTGATATTGTTCTTTTAGGTCTTTATTGAAAGCTGCTCCAATTTGGACTGCAAAAAGTGCTCCGTTTTTTGCACCGTCTACAGCCATGGTTGCTACAGGCATGCCAGATGGCATTTGAACGATAGCAAGCAAAGAGTCAATGCCCTTCAATGACGTTGCATTAAGAGGAATACCGATAACAGGCAATGTAGTGAAGCTGGCTACTACACCTGGTAAGTGGGCCGCTGCACCAGCACCAGCGATAAAAGCGATAGCCCCTTCATCTTCAAGTCGTGTAACAAAATCCTTTACAGCCTCTGGCGTACGATGTGCAGAAGCGATAACCATTTCATAAGGAATGTTAAATTCATCAAGTACGGCAGATGCCTTTTTCATTGTGTCTAGGTCAGACTTGCTGCCCATGATAATACCGACCTTCATAGATCCTCCTAATAAAAAAGCCCAGCCTAAATAGACTGGGAAAAATGCGCACAAATAGCCTCCGTAGACTTGCCTTGAGTTTGTTGATTTGCATAGTTCACGGTGCTACCTCCTTCTTGTACACAAATTGTAACACCTAACCTTTCCAAAATCAACACTATTTTCGAATGATTTAACATTAAATATTTTTTTATTATTCGATATATTCCGAACTTTATAAAGAATTTCGATTTTTATTATATAGATGTATTTCAAAATAAATTTTATAACAGTAAAGCAAGTACTGCCTATTAGTCTAAACTGAGTTTTTCTCACGCTAGTCGCTTTTAATACGACTTATTGAATAACACAAAAGAGGATAACCCATGTAATAACAGGTTATCCTCTTTTATATGTTTCGAACATTAGACCACTTAATTTGTAGTTACTATTAATTAGTGAGTACCACTTTCAAAAAGCAGTTTTTAATTCACCCTACAGATTCAGGGATGTAATCTACGATAGAAGACATCAATGCATACATTAATGCAGGTTCAAACGCATCATCACCACACATGTATACGCAATCTAAATATAGACTGGAGTCTTGTTCATCAATATAAAGTTTATAGTTTTTGTAAGTCGCATTATCTCGATTGATCAACGCATTTAAGGCAGCCATGTTTTGTGCAGTTACCTTTTCAGGGCCCAACACTAACCGAATGACACTATAAATACTGTTATCAAGAATAACGAATAAAGGCATATCCCACAACGGAGATTTGATGTAAGAGCGATATACGACAGTGCCGTCCTCATCATCAAAATCCTTACGTTCAAAGGATGTAATTTCTTCTTCTTTCAAAAACTTATCAAATAATAATGCTTTAGGATTCATAACAACCTCTATTAAACTAAACCAGCTACTTTAAGAATGCCTTTATGTACAGCATCTAAATGTGGTTGAACTACTTCAAGTAAAAGATTTACTACTACAGTAGGATCGAATTGTTCAGTCAAGGCAGGAACAGATACGTCCATGTAGATATTGTTATCTTCAGTGCTTACATAATATTTGGATACTTTGTAATCTTGGTTTAATGTATTGAGCTCTTTTAATACAGCAGGAATTACTTTTTCATCAATCGATGTTGTTGTGATAGCTATACGTGCATAGGAGAATGCAGAATCATCCACAACGATGAATACAGGCAAGCTATGATTATGAACATCCAAACGGCCGTGGTACACAACAGTATGAAGGTCGTCTGTCATTTCTTCCTTTGTAAACCAAGAGTTGCCACCTTTATTCAGATCAGCAACAAGTAAGTCGAATTTTTCTGCTTTTTGATTCATAATTCCCCCTACAAATAATTAGACTATTAGTCTTCGATAAATACACAGCCATTGTCTTTAAATTCTTTAATGCGAACTAAAGACTCTACGCGGTAACCTGCATTTTCAAGGCGTTCACGACCAGGTTGGAAGGATTTTTCAATAGCAATGGCCATACCTACTACTGTATCGCCAGCATCTTGAACCAATTTAGCAAGGCCCATAGCTGCTTCACCAGATGCCAAGAAGTCATCAATAATCAATACTTTTTCACCAGCTGGCAAGAATTTTTTGGAGATAGTAATATCGTAGTTTTCTTCTTTTGTATAAGAGTACACAACACTATGATATACATCATCTACCATGAGGATAGATTTTTTCTTACGCGCAAATACCAATGGCACGTCGAGCTCAAGAGCAGCCATCAATGCCAACGCAATACCAGATGCTTCAATAGTAACAATACGTTGCACACCTGCATCACGGTAACGATCCGCGATTTCTTTACCGATAGCTTTAAATAATTGTGGGTCGATTTGATGGTTCAAGAAGCCATCTACTTTTAGCACGCGATTATTGAGGACAATACCCTCTTCACGAATGCGCTTTTTTAATAATTCCATGTGCTTATACCTCCGCATAACTATCTTTAAATTTTAACGTAAATAACCCCTTAGGGTCAACCTATATGTAGTAAAACTCTCATAATACAACACTTAAAAATCGGCAAAAAGTAAGTCTTAAAGATATTATTCTCTGATTATACAATTCAAAAGGTTTATAAAAAAATATAATATAGCATAGAATAACTTTTTCTAATATATAAAAAGCACACTTTATGAAAATTCATAAAGTGTGCTCTATATATAGAATTTTTATCGCGGTTACTTTCACGATTCACGAGCAAGGATGTAAAGCGTGCAGCCCCTTCAGATTGAGGTACTAAACGAGAGCGCACAAGTACAATGTCGCGAGTCGGCACAGGAATATCTGTGTCGATACGAACGATAGTCCCTTCTTGCATCTTTTGTTGCACCACATGGTTAGGCAACATGGAAATCCCCATATTGATTTCCACAAGATCCAGCAATACATCGACGCTACCAAGTTCAAAAACGAGGGTTTACGGCATGCACCATGCGTAACTTCATCGAAGAAGGTACGGCTCGCAGAACCTTTATGCAAGAGCAAAATAGGCTCATTAAGCAGGCGACCTTGATCAAAGAACCCTGCCCCTTTATAGTCAGGGCCACCAACAAATACATCTTGAATTGTAGCCAATGTAGTGACCTCTAATTGAGGATTATCACGCAAGCCTTCATAATCATTAACCACCGCTAACTGAGCCTCTTTATTGAGTACCAACTCTACGCAATCAGGGGATGGACGATTAATGATATGCAATCCGATCTCACTTTCTTGTAATTGCCATTTATGGAAATAAGGCAATAAGAAATGGCGACATAATGTATCTGTAGCAGCTAAATTCAAACTTTCATAAGCTTGGCTAACACGTTCTTGTAATTGAGTCACCCATTATCAAGGATGGAGAATGCTTTAGCTACTGTATCAAACAATTCTTTACCTTCTGGCGTGAACCCTACAGATTTTGTAGTGCGCACGAAAAGAGGCATATTAAGTTCACCCTCTAGTTGTTTAATGCTTTGGCTGATGGCGGATTGGGATACGCCTAATTCTTTTGCGGCACGAGAAAAGGATAAATATAAGCCTACCCCTAAAAAGGTTCTATATAAATCTGCAGATACTGCCATTTTAGTCACCTCTGTTATATACTAATAGTAACTTCTTACTTTTAACTATACATATCATTTATTCTATTATAACGATGAACTCTCAATATATGATGAATATGTAGAAAACTTCATGAATATTAGGTCTTATGACCTTCATGAATTTTTCATATTTATTAGTATTTCTAATCCTTTCATAAGTAAGATTATCTTTACTTATAAGTCTAGACCGACTATACTTAATTTGTCAATATCCCATAGGGAATTATATACATTACAGGAGGCTAAAATGGCTATACAACGATTATTCGTAACAAAACGAGAATCTTTCAACCAAGAAGCACAACGCATGTTACATACCTTACAACAGGAACTATCTATGCCTGTTACAGGTGTTACCATTTATGAACGATATGATATTGAAAATTTAGATGCAAAAGATTTAGAAGCTGCAAAAAACCTAATTTTCTCCGAACCTCCTGTGGATACAGTATTAGAAGAAATTCCAGCTTTGCAAGGTTTCGTATTTGCTGTTGAATATGTACCAGGTCAATATGATCAACGTGCCGATAGCGCTGAGCAATGTATTTCCATGCTCACACTTACCTCTGGTCACATCGTTCGATGTGCTCGCGTATTTGCTATGGAAGGCACTTTCACAAAAGAACAAGAAAATGCCATCAAAGCATACTACATTAACCCTGTTGATTCCCGTGAAGCAAGCCTTGAATTACCTAACACTTTGGCGCTCGATTTAGAGAATCCAAAACCAGTAGAAACAATTGATGGCTTTACGACAATGAGCGATGTGGAGTTAGAAGAACTTATCAAAAATTATGGCCTCGCTATGACATTGGCAGACCTTCAAATGATTCGACAACAGTATGCAGAGGTAGAACACCGCGATCCTACGATTACAGAAATTCGCCTCTTCGATACATATTGGTCCGACCACTGCCGCCATACCACATTTATGACAGAGTTAACGGATATCTCTATCGAAGCGAGTCGCTTCACAGGCCCTATTGAAGAAGCCATCGAAGAATACATGGAAGGTCGTACAGAGCTCTATACATCTAAGAAAAAAGCGCGCTCCCTCATGGACATGGCTACACTAGCCGTAAAAGAATTGCGCCATGCTGGTGGTTTAACAAATCTCGATGAATCCGATGAAATCAATGCATGTACTATCATCGTTCCTGTTGATGTAGACGGGAAAACTGAAGAATGGTTGTTATTATTCAAAAATGAAACCCACAACCACCCTACTGAAATCGAACCATTTGGCGGTGCTGCTACTTGTTTAGGCGGCTGTATTCGCGATCCATTGAGCGGCCGCGCTTATGTATACCAAGCAATGCGCATCACTGGCTCTGGCGATCCACATACGAGCCTTGAAGATACATTAGAAGGTAAATTACCACAAAAGAAAATCACTCAAGAAGCAGCTCGTGGCTATTCCTCTTATGGCAACCAAATCGGTCTTGCTACAGGTGAAGTAAAAGAATATTACCATCCTGGCTACGTAGCAAAACGCATGGAAATCGGCGCCGTTATCGGTGCAGCTCCACGCAATCAAGTGCGCCGTGAAACACCTGTTGCAGGTGATGTTGTGGTGTTATTAGGTGGCAAAACTGGTCGCGATGGTTGTGGTGGTGCTACTGGTTCTTCTAAAGAGCACACAGTAGACTCCCTTTCTACATGTGGTGCAGAGGTTCAAAAAGCAACGCTCTTACAGAACGCAAAATCCAACGCCTCTTCCGTCGCGGTGAAGTAACTACCCTTATCAAACGTTGTAATGACTTTTGGTGCTGGCGGTGTATCCGTCGCCATCGGTGAGTTAACAGATGGTGTAACTATCAACCTTGATTTAGTGCCTAAAAAATACGCTGGCCTCGATGGTACAGAACTTGCCATTTCTGAATCTCAAGAACGCATGGCCTGTGTTATCGCCGCTTCTGATGTAGATACTTTCAAAGCTTATTGCGATGAAGAGAACTTAGAATGCACAGTCGTAGCAGATGTGACCGATACAAATCGCCTCATCATGAACTGGAACGGGGAAACAATCGTCGACATTAGCCGTGACTTCTTAAATACAAATGGCGCCAGCCAACAACAAGAGGTTATTGTAAAAGCTCCAGCAGATCGTTCTTACTTCTTATGCGGTTCTGCTAGTGCAGATAACTTCAAAGAAAAATGGCTCGCAGCCGTATCCGATTTAAACACCGCTTCCCAACAGGGCTTAGCAGAACGCTTTGACAGCACTGTGGGTGCTAATACTGTGCTCATGCCATTTGGTGGTAAATTCCAGAAAACACCGACTCAAGGCATGGTAGCAAAGTTACCGGTTCTAAATGGTGAAACTACAACTGCTAGCATCATGACTCACGGCTTTGTACCTGAGTTATCCGACTGGAGCCCGTACCATGGCGCACAATATGCTGTACTTTTATCTGTCGCTAAATTAGTAGCTCTCGGTGGTCGTCGTGAAGATGCATACCTAACATTACAAGAGTACTTTGAACGCCTCAACTCTAAGGAATCCTGGGGTAAACCTGTAGCAGCTTTACTGGGCGCTTATAAAGCGCAAAAAGAACTTGAAATCGGTGCTATTGGTGGCAAAGATTCTATGAGTGGTACATTTATGGACCTTACAGTTCCTCCTACCCTTGTATCCTTTGCAGTGGGTACAGCTCATGTAGATAACATTGTGAGCCAAGATTTAAAGGCGTAGACCATCGCCTCGTATTCTTCGATGTACCTCGCATGTACGATGACACTCCTGATTGGGATCGATTCAAAGAAAACTGTGACGTCTTACAAGAACAAATTGAAAAAGGTCGTGTTTACTCCGCGTATGTAGTTGACCAAGGTGGTATTCCTGAAGCAGTCACAAAAATGGCTCTCGGCAACAACATCGGCGTTAAATTCGATAAATATGCAGAACGTGCAATTTTCCAACCAGCTCTTGGTGCATTTATCGTAGAGGTAGATATTAAAGCTGTTAACTATCTCTTAGAGTTACCAGGTTTAAAAGTAATCGGTGTAACACAAGCAAATCCAGTTATTGAATGGGCGGATCAATCCATATCACTCAAGGAAATCCAAGCAACTTATGAAGCTCCACTCAACGATATATTCCCTATGCATGCACCCAATGGCACTGGCGAAGCGGTGGCGTACATCCACGACCAACATACTAAACCGCGCAGTGCATCCTTAGGCGCCAAACCTAAAGTGCTCATTCCTGTATTCCCAGGTACAAACTGTGAATTCGATTCAGCTCGTGCCTTTGAGCGAGCAGGTGCAGAAGCAGATATCGTTGTCATCCGCAATCAAACACCAGAACAATTAAAAGAATCCATCGACGTAATCAAAGCTAAATTAGCAGAGTCTCAAATTCTTATGTTCCCAGGTGGTTTCAGTGCTGGTGATGAACCAGATGGTTCTGGTAAGTTTATGGCTACCCTCTTCCGCAATCCATACCTAGCAGAAGGTTTAGAAAATCTCTTGTATAAACAAGATGGTCTAGTTCTTGGTATCTGTAATGGTTTCCAAGCTCTTATCAAATTAGGTTTGTTGCCTGGCGGCCACATTGAAACATTGACTGCAGATCATCCTACATTAACGTACAATACAATTGGTCGTCACTTATCTCGCATGGTCAATACAAAGGTAATCTCCACTAAATCCCCTTGGATGTGTGATGCTAAGCTGGTGAAATTTATACTGTGCCTATTTCTCATGGAGAAGGTCGTTTTATTGCCTCCCCTCAACAAGTGTTAGAGTTCAATAAAACTGGTCAAATTGCTACACAATATGTAGACTTTGATGGTATCGCATCCATGGATAGTCGCTTCAATCCGAACCAATCCGTCGCTGCTATCGAAGGTATTTATAGTCCAGATGGTCGCGTATTCGGCAAGATGGCTCATTCCGAACGCTGTGGTGCAGGTATTAGTAAAAATATTTATGGCCAATTAGAAATGCCAATCTTTACATCTGGTGTAAAATACTTCAAGTAATTATTTACAATTCTTTTATGTGAAAGCCTACTCCATGGAGTAGGCTTTTCCATATTGATTTTTTTCGTAAATATTAGTATTATAAATTGATGACATATTTACAAAAAAATAATTTCATTTAAATCTATACATATATACATAAGTAAGTTAAGAAAGGATTTTATTATGCATTGTGCTCAGAAAATGACCCATAATATCTACTGGATTGGTAGTAATGACTGGACTACTGAACGTTTCGAAAACTTATTCCCTATTCCAAATGGTGTTAGCTACAATAGCTATTTCATCGATGATGAAAAAACTTGTGTTGTTGATTCTGTAGATGCTGAAATTCGTGAAGAATACTTTGACAACTTGACTCATCTTTTGAACGGTCGCGATCTAGACTACATCGTCGTAAATCACATGGAGCCAGATCACTGCCAAACATTGTTAGAAACGTTGGAACGCTACCCAAACTGTAAAATGGTTGGTAATGCTACAACATTCCGCATGTTCGAGCAATTCTATAATTCTCCAAAACCAGACCAATATTACCCTGTAAAAGAAGGCGACGAAATTTGCCTTGGTAAACATACACTAGTTTCCTATACTATGCCAATGGTTCACTGGCCAGAAGTAACTTGTACTTATGAAAAATCTACAGGCACATTGTTCTCTGCAGATGCTTTCGGTACATTTGGTACAGTTAACGGTAACATCTTTGCGGACCAAACAGATTTCATTGCTACATACGAAGAAGAAGCTCGTCGTTACTACACAAATATCGTTGGTAAATACGGTCCACAAGTACAAAATGCAATTCGCAAAGTTTCTGGTCTTGAAATCAAACGCATTGCTCCACTTCATGGTCCAATCTGGCGTACACCTGAAACAATTCAATACATCTTGCACAAATACTTGCACTGGTCCAACTATACAGCTGAGAAAAAAGGCGTTGTTATCGCCTTCGGATCTATGTATGGTAACACTCGTGCCATCGCACAACAATTGGCTAAACAATTATCCAAACGTGGTATTACAGATATCAAAATCTACGATGTTTCCAAAACTAATGCATCCTACATCATCTCTGATGCTTGGAAGTACACGAACTTGGTAACAATCGCTCCTACATATAACTTGAACCTATACCTTACAATGGAAAACCTCATCCATGAGTTAAAAGCACTTAACTTCCAAAACCACAAGGTATCCATTATCGGTAACCACTCTTGGGCATCTGCTGCTATGAAAATCATGGTATCCCACTTCGAAAACGACTTCAAAGATATTGAAATCGTATCTGAACCACTTGATATCAAATCCTCTTTAAAAGAAGAAGATATTCCAAAAATCGAAAAAATGGCAGACGATATCAAAGCATCTATCGAAGCAACAGAAATTCAAAACGTATTATAATACGGATAAAAAAAGCCGCCTCTTGGGCGGCTTTTTCTATATTTTAAAAAGTCTTATGAAAGTGCAAGATTCTCCCTATTTTTTTCGCTTGACATAAATCTATCTTTTTCATATACTATACAAGTACCTGTTACACAACAGAATACATGGAGAGGTGTCCGAGCGGCTGAAGGAGCATGATTGGAAATCATGTGTGCGGTTATCCCGTACCCAGGGTTCAAATCCCTGTCTCTCCGCCATAGTAAAAGCAGTGCTTAAGCACTGCTTTTTTTATTACCAAATTAGAGGCTATTTGTCACCTATTTTATATTCAGTATTCTGAATCATATATGTATATAATAAGGCTATTCGCGTTAAATGCGAATAGCCTTTTTCTATATATGTATTTCACCATATTAATTATGGATTTTTCTTTTTGCAATATCATCGATGATTTCAGGTGTCGTTCTGCAGCAGCCACCAATAATTTCAGCCCCCGCCTTACGCCATATAGCTACGTAGTCTACAAAGGATGCTGGATCATCGTACCAAGTCTTTGTTTTACTATCATAGCTTTCACCAAGATTAGGATATACCGCAATAGGTTTGTCCGTAACAGTACGAATATCCTTAATCAAGGACTCTACATATTCAGGTTTACTACAGTTGATACCAATGCCAGTAACAGGACGCACCTTATCAATCATTTCAGCACATTTAATAATAGTTTCCCCACTAGCTACATGATGTTCATCCTTACAAGCAAAGGCAATCCATGCAGGAATACCTTTTTGACGTAAAGGGATCGGACATAGCACGAGCAATAGCAATGGCCTCATCATAAGATGGTATCGTCTCAAAGGATAGTATGTCTGGGTTCTCTTCCGCGAATAATGCTAAACGAGGGATATGGAACACCTCAAGGTATTCGGTTTGTACATCAGGATAGCCACGGTATTCAGATCCGTCAGCCAAAAAAGCCCCATAAGGACCTACAGAGGCCGCTACCAACGGTTTAGGTAATGCACCTTCGGAAAAATACTTAACGCCATCAGGAGTCTCTTCACCAAGTGTAATCCCCCGTAACGTAAGTGCTCCGCTAGCCTTAGCCTCTAAGAACTCATTACGAGCTTGAACGGCAAGGCGAACAGATAATTTAACGAGCTCTATTGCCTCTTCTGTACCAAAGCCTAAGCCTTTAAAGCCCGCTACAGTAGCTTGATAACCAGAACTTTGAATGATGTCGGCTCCAACAGCTAAGTACGAAATGTGTATTTTTTTGATAACATCAGGCTGTTCCATGAGAACTTTTGCGGACCACAGCTTATGCTGAATATTACAACCATAACGCTCTAATTCAGTCCCTAAAGCCCCATCTAAGACGAGGGCCCCCTTATCCTTAATAATATCTAAAAATGCACTTCGTTTAGCCATCATATCACCCATTCTAAAAGCCTCTTACAACTTGAGGCTTACCAAGCGTATATATCAAATAATACGTTTCGGTACTATCTACAAACTATTTTAACACCTCTGCTGGTGGTTCTTTACCAAACCATTTTTTATAAATCTCAGCATATTTACCATTCGCTTTAATCTTAGCTAGACCATCGTTAATTTTAGTAAGAACCTCTGTATTACCTTTTTTCACAGCAATACCAAGTGGCGCCGCATCATAGTCTTCTCCAGTGACTTTTGCGATACCTTTACCCTTCCCATTAACATAATATTCGTTTACCGGTGTATCGTTAATAACTACATCGACGCCTTTATTTTGTAGTTCTAAAAAAGCATCAACGATGATATTAAACTGGCGTACATCAGCATTTTGAATCTTGCTAGCAATCTCTGCACCCGTAGAACCAATAGATACACCAATGCGCTTGCCTTCTAGATCCTTAAAGCTATTAATATTTGTGTTATCTATATTAACAACGAGACCATTACCTGCAATATAGTATGGTTTACTAAAATCAACAGATTTTGCTCGATCTTCAGAAATGGTCATATCTGAAATAGCAATGTCGATGGTATTACTTTGTAATGCTGGTAACAGTGCATCAAAGTTCAAGTTTTGAATATCCGCTTCAATGCCCTCTTCTTTTGCAATAGCATTGATAATATCGATATCAAAACCTGCTAACTTGCCACTATCTTTATCTTTAAAGCCAAATGGTGCATAGGTCGCATCAGTACCGATGCGCCATGTCTTTTGACTCGTAGCTGTATTGCCACAACCAGCGATAAACAAGCTGCTAGCAATGGTGAAAGCTCCTAACAGAGCTGCGATTTTCTTAAATTTCATAATTGCCCCTACTTAACCCTGTTTACTTAGAAACAGAAGTTCTCTTTAATCAACTATTATATCTATACTTACATGATATGAACATAATAAAAATAATACCTCTAGAGGTATTATAGTATTATGATAACATTCGATATAGTTAAGGTCAATTATTCCAATCATATAAATAGGTTTTAATGCACATAGTTTTTAGTTATATCAAAGAATTTTCCTACCTATATAAAAGACCGCCTTCACCAAGCATAGATAAAAACTTGGTAAAGGCGGTAGTTATACGTTTTTTTACGTTTTTACGTTTTTACGCTTTTTACGCTTTTTAGCTTTTTACGTACATAGCTACTTTGTACAAGAATGCACAAAGTAATAAGTACATTACGATACTGAGGTATGTTGCTTCTGGAGTTTCAACCCAAGCTTCTGCAAATACATCAACACCTACAATACGGAGCACCGCACTGAACAAGGAACCAATAGCGCCACCAGCTACGAGACCGGAAGCAATTGTACTACCTTGAGCGAAGCGAAGATCTGCCAACGCTTTATCTTTTGTACTATTTTGTACGAAGTATGCAATCAAACCACCGATAAGTAATGGTGTGTTGATTTCCATTGGCAAGTACGTACCAAGAGCAAATGCCAATGGTGGAACTTTTACCATCCACAAGATAATAGCAAATAATGCACCTGCCATGTATAGAGGCCATTGAGCACTACCACCAGTCATCATTGGCTCAATGATAGCAGCCATAGCGTTTGCTTGTGGAGCATTTAATGCATGGTCCCCTACGAAGCCATATGCGTCGTTCAAAAGAATCATAACGCCTACAGAAAGGACCGCACAAAGAATAGTACCAACGATTTGCCATTGTTCCATTTTCTTAGGTGTAGCACCTGTCATATGCGCTACCTTAAGTTCAGACATGAAGTTACCAGCCATACCGATGGTTGTACCGATGAAGGATGCCATCATGAGGACTGCAATCATACCTACTTTACCAGTCATGCCTGCAGCAGTTAAGCATACAGCGGAGATGATAATCATAAAGATTGTCATACCAGATACTGGTTCTGTACCTGTGTAGGCGATGGAACTAATACCTACTACAGATAATAGGAAGGACATAATAAGAACGATTAAGAATGCTACGATTGTTTGTGTGAAGCTTTCAGCATACATAAAGTGGAAATATGCTGCGAATAATACTGTACATAACAAGATGCCTGCACCAATCCAAGATGTAGGAATGTCACGTTGTGTACGAAGTAAATTAACATCTACAGATTTAGAGCTGAAAATATCAAGCACCGCATTTTTAACAACGCTTGCTACAACTTTAGACATATTGAGTAGACCGATAATACCTGCCATAGCGAGCATACCGATACCAATATGACGAACATAATCAAGGAATACCTTACGAATCGGAGCCTCTGCTAAAGGAACAGCTTGACCGCCAATTTGCATGATATGTTCAGGCGCTAAATAGTACACGATTGGAATACATACAAACCAAGAGAAGAAGGAACCTGCCGCGATAATCGCTGCATAGCGAAGGCCTGTAAAGTAACCAAGACCAAGTAATGCTGCGTCAGTATCTACGGCTGCAGTCAATTTAGTTTGATCAGCAAGAGCCGCGCCCCATTTAAAGGTAGTAGTACGAATAACCTCTTCCCACCAACCTAAGCTATTAAGAATAAAGTCATACACGAGAGCAATGAGACCAGAACCAAGCATGAGTTTTGCTTTGCTACCTTCATTACTCATCAATACTTCTGCGGCTGCACGACCACTTGGGAACGGATACACATAGTGCATTTCCTCAACGAAGTAGCGACGGAACATAACGCATAATAAAACACCTAAAACGCCACCAAGGATGATAGGAATCGCCATTTGCACAAAGGATACATCCGTAACATTCCAAATGTATAGAGCTGGCAAGAAGAACATAGCGCCCGCTAATGTGTTCGTACTAGAACTAGCGATAGCCTGAATGTGAACCGTTTCAGCAAAAGCATTTTGCCGTTTCAAGATAACGGCTGTACCCATTGCAAGTACAGATACTGGTGCAAAGGCATCTACTGTTTGACCAATCTTCAAACATAGATAACCTACGGCCAGTGTAAAAATTGCCGCATAGAATAGGCCCCAGAATACTACATATGAGTTAATCTCTACGTAATCCTTCTTAGGATCCAATACCGGTTCTACGGGCGGAATTGAACGAGTTTCGTCCGACATAGTAAAAACCTCCTAACATAAAAAAAGTACAAACGTATAACTATTCACCTTTATACTAACATGGTACTATGCATGGTTCAATGGTTTTCTCTGCATTATGCGAATAAAATATCGCTTCATCTATAAATAATTATTTTGCAATTTTATCGCCCCTGTTCTACAATGAAAGTAAATTAAGAATCTCTATATGTAACAGTATTGAATACTGCCATGTATAACAGGTATGTTTACTTACGAGGAGGCTTTATTATGGAATCAATGGTTGAACGTTTTGTCCGCTACACAAGTATAAACACACGCTCTAATGAGGAAAAGCACTACTATTCCTAGTACGCAATCACAAGTAGATTTTGCAACGAACGTACTCGTTCCCGATTTAAAAGCAATCGGCTTGGACGAAGTTATTTACAATCGTGAAAACGGCTTTGTCATCGGTACACTCAATGCTAATACAGACGAAAAAGCCCCTGCTATCGGCTTCATTGCTCATATGGACACAGCTGATTACAATGCAGAAAACATCAAGCCTCGCATCGTAGAAAAATTACGATGGCGGCGATATTTGCCTCAACGAAGAACATCAAATCTACACACGTCGTGCAGACTTCCTAATCTAAAAAATTACATTGGTAAATCTTTAGTCGTAACAGATGGCCTTACTTTACTCGGTGGTGATGATAAAGCTGGCATCTGCGAAATTATGGAAGCCCTCGCCTACCTCGTAGCTCATCCAGAAATCAAACACGGCAAAATCATGTGCGCCTTCGGTCCAGACGAAGAAATCGGTACTGGTGCAGATCGCTTTGATGTTAAACAATTCCCTGTAGACTATGCTTACACTATCGATGGTGAAAGCCTCGGTCAGCTTGAATACGAAACATTTAATGCCGCTGGCGGCACCGTTACCTTAAAAGGTGTATCGGTTCACACAGGCACTGCCAAAGGCATCATGATTAACTGTGCAAAACTAGCAATGCAATTCGATGCTTTACTACCAGGTGCTGCTGTTCCGGAACACACTTGTGGACGCCAAGGTTTCTTCATGCTTATGAGCATGGAAACCCAAGTAGACACCGGGTAAAATGAATTACATCATTCGCGACCACGATAAAGAATTATTTGAAGCGAAAAAAGCATTCTTCTTACAAGCAGGTCAAACATTAAACGACATTTATGGCCGCGAAGTATGTGAAGTATCTGTAAAAGACCAATATTACAACATGTACGATGTCATCAAAGACAATATGGAATGCGTTAACGTAGCTAAAGCAGCTATGGAAAAGGCAGGCATCACGCCTCTTTGCGACCCTATCCGCGGCGGTACAGATGGCTCTAAAATCTCCTTTATGGGCATCCCTACGCCAAATATCTTTACAGGCGTAGAAAACCTACATGGTCGACATGAATTTGCATGTATCGATGACATGAAAAAAGCTGTTGAAGTTATCGTAAACATCGTTAATATTGAGAAATAATAGGTTACGATGTAACTTCTCATGCACTTATACTACTAGATGGCGTTTGAACGATATTTAAATACTAAACTAGCAGTATAGAATACAATGGAATACTAAGATACCTTAACAATAAAAAAAGGACTATACGAAATATCTCGTATAGTCCTTTTTATATGTTATGTGATTGTAAAGTAATATAGCTAATATTATGCTAATTTTTCCATTACGTTTACGATTTCTGATTTGTTCTTCTTCAGCGCGAGCTTTCAAAGAAAGATCTTTTTCAGTACCTACATAACGGCCATAGAGGAAATAATAAGCAACGAATGCTAGAAGTGCTACTACAACAGTAACATGGAACATACTTGTATAACCAACCACCTCTTTTAATAGCACCTAAAATGTATGGACCAAAACCCTAAGCCCATATCTAAGGCAATAAAGTATGTAGATGTGGCAACACCAATGCAGTGAACAGGAACGATTTTTAACAGTTACTGCTTGACCATTTGACATAAATGTACCGTAACCAAGACCAACAAACACAGCAGATAAGAGTATAAGCCATGTAGAGTGAGCGATGGACAACAAGAAAAATACCAAGTGCTAAAGATATGAAGCAAGGGTAAAGAACGAAGTTTTCCCCTTTCATATCAAATACAATACCAAGTAATGGTCTTGTTATAGTAATAACTACAGCATATACAACGAAGAAGAATGTACCTGCTAAGATAAGGTTTAAATCTTTTGTATAAGCGGCCATAAAACCGATAACACCAGAGTATGCAAAACCTACTAGTATAGAAACAAGACTAATAGAATTCATACGTGGTTCGATATAATCGGAAATTTTAATGCCTTTATGTTCTTCAGAATCAATATCGAGCTTAGGTTCATTAAATTTCATGATAACGGAACCAATACCACAAAGAATGATAAGAGCAACACAGAAGGCGATGATAAAGTCATAGCCAAGGCTATGAAGCATCAAAATACCTAAAAACGGACCTACTGCAGCAGCAAGAGATGTAGACAAACCATAGTAGTTAATCCCTTCACCACGACGTGACATTGGAATAATAGCGGCTACGATTGTACTTGTAGCTGTAGATGTAATACCGTAAGCAAAACCATTTAAGAAACGAACACTGTCGAGCATCAATAAATTAGGTGTGTAGAAGTACATAGCTGTGGAAATTAAGTAAATCAACAAACCTAAGTACAACATCTTACGACAGCCTAAGATACTAATAAACCGCCCTGCTAACAAACGAGCCACAACGGTACCAATAATATAAATACCAACGGCCAAGCCAGCTTGACTCGCCGTAGCATGGAGGTTATCCTTCGCTACAACGGCTATAATAACGATCAATAAATAGTAAATCAAAAATACTAAGAAATTAATCAAAGTATCGAGGACAAAGTATTTTGTCCATAAGGCATCTTTAGCCTTATCCATAATATCAACTCCATTTTCCAAAATGATTGTCAACCAATCTGTAACAACGGTTAATTATAGACCTCTCATTTCAAAAAACAAAATTAAAAATATTATATAACTTATGAATATTTTTTATAACAACTAACATAACACAATATTTTTTTCTACTTTTTACCATTTTTAAATCTTATATAAATTTACGATAATAAAAACACCTTTAACAGTTAATAGCGAGTTCGAAAGACTCAACTTCAACCATTAAAGGTGTCATTCTTAGATGTATTTAGTTTTAATCTATTTAGTTTTTAATCCACAAGCCTTAAAGAAATTTTTATAGGCTTCAGCCTTTTTCGCAAGGCTTAATGGATATGCACGCGATGTCGACGGTAATCGTGTTAACGTCAATTCACGACCGTTAAACACAAAGGGAATTGTCTCCCCTGTTTTAGGTAGTTTAACCTTTTCTGGCAAAAGGCTTAACAAAATTTCTGTGGCTTTACCACCTGTGGTACCAATATGTTTACAGTGTGGAATTCGGTCCAATACCTCTGCAAGCGGTACAGGTTCAACGACCTTAAGAAATGCATCCGATGCATTGCCCTTTTCGCGTATAGCTTTCAAAACAGTAGGACAAGAAGCAATCCCCGCTTCAGATAAGAACGCTTTGATCTTATCCGCATCAAAGGCTTTTTCCTCACCTTTTCTAAAGTGTTCCTTATCGTCAAAGAATACTAAGCCATACACGCGCCACATATCGTTTTGAAAGTTAGGATAATGAAATTCCATAGAACGCTTTTCGGAAGTTGGCGGGAATGTCCCCATCATCATGACCGTCGTATTCTTTGGTAAGAATGGCGGAAATGGTCTCGTTTCAATTGTTTCTGCCACAGAGCATCAACTCCTTTCACAATCTAGTATGTACGCAACTTTCACCATAACAAATGAACTATGTCACAGTTGATAACAAATGAATCGAATCACTGCTGGCGAATTCAATCCATCCTATAAACGACTAACACTCAAATACTAACCATTATTGACCAATTGGCTGAGATACCAATGTATTGATATGGTCAAAGCCAAGTGGCGTTGGAGATACGAGGTACAAGCATACTACTGCAGCCACGGCAAAGCCAATCGCTAAGTAGGAGAAGCTGCCATTGCGAGGAAATTCATATAAGCCAAAGAGGCGAATACCTACGGCAGCACCGATAGCGGTAATCAAAGAAGGAATAGAGAAAATATTGTAGATTCCAAACACCACCATAAGGCCCGCATAACCACCTACTACAGTAATCATAGGCAACATGCGATCCATCGGATTTGGAATGGAGCGGGTAAGAGCAGCTGGATAGTAAGATGCCTCTACACCAAACATACCTAAGAACAGATTAAAGTCAGCCCAAATAGTTTCCCAAGGACCTCTAAAGGCATCTCGATGATTGCCTGCATACCAAGCAAAGCCTGTAATGATTAAAATCGCCAAGCCCGCACAGATGAAGTAGTAGTCACCAGGAATTTTAGGGACCTGCATAGCGCCTACCGCTGTGACTACAGCACTCAAGATAGATGTGACCACGACACGGTGTAAACGAGGTCGTTTTATTTTTCAGGAATGCGTTTATATACCGTAGCTAGCAATTCTAATACGAAGCAGGCCATAAAAATGGCAATACCTGCTGCAGGTACAAAGAATGCAGCAACCAAGCTCAAAATAAAGGGAATGCACAAGCGCCATTTCGGGAACAACACAAGGTCTTTATAATCCAAGCGAACATCTTGTGTTTCCATAGTAAAGTTGTTGTACACTACAAAGAGCAACATAAAGGCGATTACATCAACGGCAGTGGCACCCCAAATTAATAATGTAGGCACTATAACCATAGATAAAGCGACACCAGAGACGCGAGATAAACCAGCGGCCGCTAAGCCCAGTAATAAAAACGGTATTAAAGCAGAAATAATTTCGAACATAATAATCCTCCCATCATTGTATAAATTTAAGTATATAGTATCTATTACACTACATCAAGGAGAGATATATTTTTTCATAGCTAATCGCTTTCGTACCGCGGTGGCAGAACAGCCCATCACCTGTGCAATTTTGGCCACCCCATACCCTTGCGCGCGGAGATTTTTAATCTTATTTTCGTCTAAATCTAGAGTATTGGTCCGTATTTCTATACCTCGTTCGCGCAAATACATTGCCACTGTAGATCCACGAACGCCATAGGCCAAACCGATATCATCGGTGCTCATGTGGTGCTGCATATATAAATAAGCCATCTCCTCTACTCGTTGAGATTTACGAGCCTTAGATGTCTTAGAAATACCCATATGTCGCAACACATGGTGCACCTTCCAACGAGATACGCCATACATTCGAGCAATAGCATCTGTACTATTCCCACTTTTATAGGCCCTACAAATGCGCACTACATCTAGAGATACATTGTTACTCGATCGCTGACAAGCCAAACCATATTCTCTCATTCGGCTTGCCATGGTCGTGGTGGACACATCATACCGCTTTGCCAAGGAATGTAGGGACCACTTCCCCGTCTCATACAAGGACTGTACGTGAACCATATTAATTTCCTTTTTAAGAGGCCGCCGCTCAATATCATACGCTTTCATACGGCGCATAATAGTATCTACACTGCACTGAAAATAGTCTGCCACATCGCGAACACTCCACTGCTTCTCTACATATAATTGCTCTAATAACTGTTTTTGGTATAACGCGCACATTACGATACATAACATCACCTTTTCCTTATGGACGAACTCCTTCCCTATTATTGTGAAAGTTCCATCAAGAAAAGACAATACAAAAAGGTTCTAATAGTCACATAGGGTGACCAATAGGAACCTCTTTCAATATGTAATTATATGCACCGCATACGATAGGTGTAATTCTAGTTGCTATCACAATATCTGTGCACAAACCATCAATATATCTATGTACTAACTAATTACCAGTGCATTTATTATACTGATATTTTAACTAGCGATATCTTCGCTCAAGGGCTTTAGGCTTACCTAAAATAATAGACCACTTCATCCCCTCTTTTAGAGCATGATTAGATTTACGACTGCGAGTCGAGGTTACAGCTGGAGCAGTTATAACGCCCACCTTTTCAACAAGGACACGACCCTCTTTAGATGCTTTATCTCGTTTAAACTCGGCTAATCGCTCATTTAGAGGAGCCTCTGTAACAGTCTCACGGTCTAAGCGAGTCGTATTCTTCGTATAGCTTGATGAGCTACTAGTGCGTTTCTTAGGTAAAACCTCAAGATCTTGTTGAGTTGCTGTAGCAGGTGTAGACACATCATCTTTCGGACGATTTTCAAATGATGTGTTATCTACTGTAAGGATTGAGTCCTGCGATGAAGGTTCTTCAACCTTACGTTCTATGGAGATGCCGTATTCGCGTTCCATATCCTCCCAAGTCATTCCGGAACTTGAACTTTCATAGCTTTCATACTCATCAGATTCTTCGTTATTCTTGCCTCTTATAATAGAAAAAGCAACATAGGCGATGATACCTAAAACAATGATAGGGTTATGCGAAAAGACGGATAGCACTGTAGACAAAATAGAGTCCATAGCTACTCCTATTCACTATCTGCTAAGTTTTCACGCATTTTAGTGTCTGCAATAATATTGTTCATATTGTAGTAATCCATAACGCCAAGATTACCGTTTCTGAAAGCTTCTGCCAATGCTTTAGGAACTTCAGCTTGTGCTTCCACAACCTTAGCTTGCATATCTTGTGTTTTCGCACGCATTTCTTGTTCTGTCGCAACAGCCATTGCACGGCGTTCTTCGGCACGAGCTTGAGCGATTTTCTTATCTGCTTCCGCTTGGTCAGTTTGCAATTGAGCACCAATGTTGCGCCCTACGTCAACGTCAGCAATATCAATGGATAAGATTTCGAATGCAGTACCTGCATCAAGCCCTTTCCCCAATACAGTACGAGAGATATGATCTGGATTTTCTAGTACATCTGTATGCTCTTCAGAGGAACCTACAGTCGTTACGATACCTTCACCAACACGGGCGATAATAGTAGCTTCACCAGCACCACCAACAAGGCGGTCAATATTAGCACGTACCGTTACACGAGCACGAACCTTGAGTTCGATACCATTTTTTGCTACTGCAGAGATAATTGGTGTTTCGATCACTTTAGGATTAACGGACATTTGTACTGCTTCCAATACATCGCGACCTGCAAGGTCGATAGCTGCAGAACGTTCAAACGTCAAAGGAATAGATGCGCGCTCAGCGGCAATCAATGCATCTACGACGCGGTCAACGTCACCACCTGCAAGGTAATGCGCTTCTAGCTGATTTACGTTTACATCAAGGCCTGCTTTATTAGCTTTAATCAAAGGCATTACGATTTGGGATGGATTTACACGACGCAAGCGCATACCTACGAGTGTAAAGATACCAACATTAACGCCCGCTGCAAGAGCAGATACCCAAAGGCCTAATGGCACAATATACAAGAACACCATAATCCCAATCAGTAGAATGGGAATCAAAATTAAAATACCTACATCCATAATAACCTCCATTATATACGACGATGTGGTGAAAGCTTAATCGCGCTTTCTAACAATATTGCGGCCGCCTACAACACGCAGTACCACAATCGGTGAACCGGCATCGATGAAGTCCCCTTCGGTTACAACATCTACCAAATTACCATCAATTTTAGCAATACCTGCAGGGCGCAGTGTAGTATGAGCTACCCCCTCTTTACCAGCTAAGTCCTCTAATACATCATTAGATACATAGCCAGCCTTGGTCGTAGACCGTTGCCCTAAGGTAAATAATTTTCCTATCCAAGTCTTTTCAAAGTGATTAAAGAACACGATGATAAGGACAATTAGTAAGGCCGTTAATCCTAGTACTGCATACAGCGCTACCGTTCCTTCTCCAAGAGCTACAAAAACGCCCCAAAAGAAATGCACAATAACCGATGAGCCCTAAAATACCGCCCGGTACAACGAGTTCTACCGCCATCAGGGGCGATCCCTATAGCCATCCAAATTAAAAAAACTCCATAGGCCCTCCTCTCTATAATTAATTTTATACAACTTATATACTCATTATACAATATTAAAAATAATTTATAAAGATAATTACTAATAATAAGTAAACTAAAAACGACTACTTTCACAGATATACATCTGATCTAGTAGTCGTTTATTATAAGGAGTAAAAACAAATTGGGCTTATAAACGCAACGATTTATATGGTAGCCTCACAGCAACTTGAATTATACTTCAGTATTTTTCAATTGGTCATTACCAACGCCTGTTTTTTGAAGAATCAACAACGTAATGCTCATCGCCATACCTACTACAGTGGCAAGCCCCATGCCTTTTAATACAACAGGACCTACCGCAAGTTCTGCACCGCTAAGACCTACAACAAGGATAACAGATGTAAGAATCATGTTAACAGGGTTTTGTGTAGTCTACTTTACGTTCAACTAACATGCGCAAACCAGATGCTGCGATGATACCGAACAAAAGAATGGATACGCCACCCATAACTGGTACTGGAATAGCATGGATCAGAGCTGCAACCTTACCTACGAAGGAAACAATCATCGCTAGAACTGCAGCACCACCGATTACCCATACGCTGAAGCAACGAGTGATAGCAAGTACACCGATATTTTCACCGTATGTCGTATTTGGTGTAGCACCGAAGAAACCAGAAAGGATATTAGCGAGGCCATCACTCGAGCAAGGAACGTTGTAAGCCTGGCTCTTTCATCAAGTCTTTAGCAACGATGTTACTAGTTACAACCAAGTGACCAACGTGCTCGGCAAATACTACGAAGAGAAGCTGGCATAATCATGATGATTGCATTGATATCGAATACAGGCATGCCGTAGAATTGCGGCAAAGAGAACCATGGAGCTGCTTCTACACTAGAGAAGTCAACAACGCCCATGAAGGCAGACAAGATATATCCGGAAACAACGCCAATCAAAACAGGGATTACAGCTAAGAAGCCACGGAACACAACAGTACCAAGCAAGGTAACAACTAACGAAAACATTGAGATAAAAATAGCTTGGCTGTGGTTCATGCCTAAATCTTGATTACCAATAAGGCCAGACATACTCATCGCTACTGGCGCTAATTCCAAACCGATAATAGCTACGATAGCCCCCATCGCTGCTGGAGGGAATAACTTATCGATCCAACGAGTACCAATATAACGAACAAGAATAGATAAAATTACAAAGGAAAGACCAAATACAACGAAGGCCCCCTTTGCAGCTTCATAGCCAAGACCTGCAGATAACACACCTGCTACAGGAGCGATAAAGGCGAAGCTAGAACCGAGGTAAGCTGGAATTTTACCTTTACACACGAATAAGTATAGTAATGTACCAATACCATTCATAAATAATGCCGTAGCTGGATCTACTTTCAGTAAATAAGGTACCAATACAGTAGAACCAAACATAGCGAATAAATGTTGAAAACTAAGTGGCAACATTCGACCCCAGGACGGGCGTTCTTGGATATCAATATAATCCTTCATCTTTTCTCCTCATACACAATAGAAATACATTGTATTTATACAGCACCGCTTAAGAGATGCTATATAAATCCACACTAAATATATTCACCTTATACTACACAAGTTAAATATCAACGTTCAGATCTAGGTCGTCTACGAGTTGGCTTTTTAGCCGTTTTCGGTCTAAAAGGACCAGGCATTTCCGTTTTTTTAGGAGTTTGGGAGCAGCCGGTTTGAATCGGCTTTGCGTTTCCTCCCGTAAGGATGGTAAATCCTCAACAGTACCGACCTGCTTTACACCTTCCACATTACGGCGGCCAATGCTCGCTAATAAACCAATGGCCATAAAGTTCATCAATAAAGAAGAACCACCATAACTAACAAATGGTAATGGTACACCCGTTACAGGCATAATGCCACACACCATGGCGATGTTAAATAAGGCTTGACCACTAATGAGCAAGGTAATGCCCATAGCTAGCCATTTACCAAATTCATCGCGGGCCTTATTGGCAATTCGGAATCCATAGTAGGTGAAAGCTGCTACCAAGATAACAACAAATACAGCCCCAAGGAACCCCATTTCTTGAGCCCACACAGCAAAAGCGAAGTCTGTATGTGCTTCTGGCAAGTAAAAGTACTTGGATGTACCTTGCATAAAGCCTTCCCCTAGGAAGCCACCAGAACCAACGGCTAACAAACCTTGTACAGTTTGGTAACCCATATCTTGCGCATGAGGCCATGGGTCAAACCAAGATTGAATACGCTCCCACCGGTACGGCGACGAACGAGCCGCAATAAAGCCTAGTAAACCTGCTACGGCAAAGGCACCACCAAAGAATTTTCCATCAAATCCGGCTAAATAAATCAGAATAAAGGAAAATCCAAAGATTAGTATCGTTGTCCCCAAGTCAGGTTGAAAGAATGTTAACCCTGCAAATACTGCTGGCCAACTCAACATAGGAAACATATAACTGATGCGCTCACCAAAATAGCCTTTCATATTAATCAGCGGATTCGTATGTCGAGGTTTACCCCATTTTCTTAAGCTACTCAACTTAGCAGAAGTCCATATAAGAGCCGCCAATTTAGCAAACTCAGAAGGCTGTACAGATATAGGCCCGATTAAAATCCATCGACGAGCACCATTGATAACGGCACCCATGATGAGTACTAATACTAACCCAACAAGCGTAGCAAGCATAATGCGTTGCAACATATGATCCTTCTGTAATTGTCGATAGTCATAGCGGTATAAAATAATGCCTGCTGCCAATGAGATTAACAAAAAGACAATATGTTTCCAGAAATAGCCTAAAAGCCCTGTATTTTCATAAATAGAGCTGATATAGGTGGCACTAAAGATATTGACACTGCCAATAATAGTAATGAGTACTATAGGCAAGAGCATACCTTGTAAATCATTTCTAAAGAGTGAGCCCCACCGACTATCCCCCTTATTCGGTGTTTCCATATTAAGCCTCCTTTTGTACTTTTGGCTTAACTGCTTCTAAGCGGAAAATAGGTTGCCCTTTTTTACTAAATTTCTCTTCGTATTCAGTTTTAACATTTGGAAGATCCGTACTATGTAAATCGTACGTTACATTTTTAAGCTCCCAGCCGCACTCTTTGAATTCTTCAAGAGAGAACATAAATAAACCTTCATTATCTGTCTTGAAGTGCACTTCGCCACCATCTTTTAAGAGGCGCGCATAACGGTCTAGGAATGTGTGATATGTAAGGCGGCGTTTAGCATGTTTTGCTTTAGGCCATGGATCACAGAAGTTAATATAGAAGCGGTCTACTTCGCCAAGTTCTACAACCTCTTCAATACCTGCAATATCAAAGAGACATACCTTAGCATTGTCGCGTTCCCCTTCAAAGATTTTTTGTGCTGCGTAATAAATAACGCCAAGTTGTACTTCGAAACCTACAAAGTTAGCATCTGGATATGCTTCAGACATGCCCGCAATAAAGCGGCCTTTCCCAGTACCAAGCTCCATATATAATGGACGCTCTGGATGAGCAAATAACTCACGCCATTTGCCTTTGTGTTCTTCATGTCCAGCCAAAATGATATGAGAGTCATATTCGTGGATAGCTTCATCAATCCACGGTTTTCTACGAAGGCGCATACTTTCTCCTTACATCTATTTCAATAATGTATTATTTATATCTATTATTACAGGTCATATACCTATCCTATTAATTATAGAAAAGGGGACCTTAAACGTCAATTACATTTCCCTTCTCTCCCCTATAAAAAAGACCTACTTCCAAAGAAGTAGGTCTACATTTTATTCAAAAATCATAGATTCTAGATTTTCAATTTGATATTTACTTAGGCCAAGCTCAGATAAACTCTTTTCAGATGCACTGAATAAGTTATTTTTACCAACTCGAGTACCTAATGCTGCTGCCGCTACCAATTCACGGTCTAATTTACCTAGACGAGAACGATTACGATTCTGAGGTTTAGGCTTTTTCATACGGAACGTATTATATTGAACCCCTTCCTTAGCTTCCTCAGTCTTCTGCTTTGTTAAAGCAGCCCCATTAGTGCCATTCCCCAATAAAGCACTAAGACCTGTTTGCTTAGGAACCATTTTTTCGTAATCAGCGCCAAACTCAGGACGCTCTTCACGTAATTGATCAAATGTAGCCAAAGCTGCATTCATTTGCTTCAAGCCCGCAGCAGAGTAAAGTTGACGAATCGCAATACTCACCTCTTGCGGCGTCAACGTACCTCGCTCGATAGCAGAAGCAATTGTACTCTTTAATGCACCTTGATCTCCAGACGCTGTATAGCGACCAATTTCAACCAAGTCTTTTTGACGTGCATTGAGTTCTTTAGGCGTATATATGTTTATCTCAGATATAGACGGTGCCTGTTTAGAAGGCTGCTCTCCCGCCCCATTAGCCTCGAACATATAGCCACCGGCTACGATGGCCAAGGCTAATGTTAAGGTTAATACTCTTTTCAACGTCTTATAATCTCCCTTAATCATTAATACTAATTGTATAATACTGTATTAAACGAATACATTAACAACAATTTTATTCTACTGTAATACATACTGTAGATATTATTATATAATACTTCATCTATTTTTTTATAGTCCTATTCGAAAAAAATCTATATTTTTTTAACAAGTTTTATATATTTATAAAATTTATAGAATCATTACTGCTCCTTAAGAATGGACGAGCGTACATGATTACTGGGATACATCAAAGATATCAATTAATTAATAATTTAGCAAACTAAAACTTATTGGCATCAATTTTTAACAATCAATTACCAAAATATAGATACACATTTTTATGTATAAACCAAAAAAAGTAGATATCCCAAAAGGAATATCCACTTTTTATGTACCATAAATTACACATCATTGGCTAAATAACAAAATCTTACATTAAATACAATGCAAAATCTGTATTTCAAAGTTATTTATTTGGACTTTCATATATAGTTTTATAGCCACCCTCTGTAACAGCTACGATTTGTTCAATCTCCTCTGTTGGATCTTCTGTAAAAGTAAAGCTTTCACTAGCATCAAAGGATGCACTCGTCCCACAAGAGGAACTCAAATTGCGCGGCACTGGACGGAGTTCTATATTGGTTACCCCTTCAGGGGCTTCACGCTTGAACCGAATCGCGCCAAAGTGAGAGTAAAATGTTGCAATATATTTCATAATCACTCATTTCTAATCTACGCAGTTGCTCGTTTTGTATTAAGGATAGCAATGATAAGAGCCACTACAAAGCCAACACCGACTGCAATTTCACCATTTAATGTAGGGCCTGCACCAGAAGCTGCTAAACCGAAATTATGAGCGAATGCCGCACCAGCCGCAAGACCAAGTACTGTTACAGCAGAGTCAGAGTTACCTTCACCAGTCATGATCAATTGACGTAATGGACAACCACCGAGCAACACGCTACAGAAACCTGCAAGCGCCATACCTAGGAAGTTCCACAATCCATCTGTATGTGCAATCGGTTGGTTTTCAAAGCCAAGATGGAAATTACCAAAACTAATATTTACAACAAATACACCTACAAGCACTGCAAGGTACCCAAAAATAAGAATAGATTTTTTAAACAAGAATAAATCGCGGAAACCACCAACCGTACAAAGTCGGCTAACTTGAGATAAGCCACCTACTACAAGACCAGCCGCCAAAGAAATGAGCCATGGAGCATGCATAGCGCCAGGACCTTTTTGGCTAAAGAAGATAAATGCTGGTGCTGTTACAACAAGTACGAGCAAGCCTACTTGAATAGCAGGCATCATAGCAGATTCTAATTTGCTCAACGCATAGGTGCGTTGTAAAGAATAGCCTCGTTTTAAGAAAATAGTACCAAATCCAATGCCCCCTGCAAAGCCGGCAATACCGAATAAGGCATTTAAATCACCGCCGCCAAGACGCAAAATCATACGAATTGGACAGCCAAGGAACATCAAGGCACCAATCATAACAAAGAAGCCGAGAATAAAACGAATAATTGGAGATGAACCACCTTTACTTTGGTGCTCGCCACGAATCATGGACAATACATAAGCCCCTAATATAAGACCGATAATTTCTGGGCGAATGTACTGTACCGGTGCAGCACGATGTAGACCTAGACCACCGACAGTATCGCGAACAAAGCACGCAATACAGAATCCCATATTACCTGGATTTCCAGCTAATACGAGGAATCCTGCGATAGCACCAATAATAAGGCCTGCAATAATTAAATTTCGTTTTTCATGAGACCCACTCATAATAAACTCCTTTCAAACTAACTACACTAAAACTATATGAGCATATGCTCCTACCATATCAAGCATACTACTCATGATATAATAACCATAAATACATCTTATTATTCATGGAGATTACCAATGAACTATATCTATTTAGATAATGCGAGCACCACGTTTCCTAAAGCGCCAAATGTGGCTAGTGCCATGGCGGACTATATAACGAACCGGGGTATAAACATCAACCGTGGTTCCTATTCCCTCGCCTATGATGTAGAGGATACTATCTATACAACGAGACAACGACTACATACCTTATTCAACGGGCATGATCCATCCCATGTCATCTTTACACAAAATGTGACGATGAGCTTAAACATGGTCATCAAGGGCCTATTGAAAGCAGGTGATCATGTGCTCGTTAGCTCAATGGAGCACAACGCAGTTATGAGACCGCTTACCCAACTGCTAGATAAAGGCATTGCCTTTGATACTATTCCATGCGACCCCACAGGATCCATCCAAATAGAATCTATCGAGCCATTAATTCGTCCTAACACAGTAGCCCTAATTATCAATCACGCGTCCAATGTATGTGGAACCATTCAACCGCTCGAATCAATTGGCCCGATCTGCAAGACTCATAATCTACAATTTATTGTAGACGCCGCCCAAACGGCAGGTGTTATTCCTATTGATGTGAAAGCATGTCATATTGATGCCCTTTGCTTTACAGGTCATAAAGGCTTATTGGGACCTCAAGGGATTGGTGGCATTATATTGACCAAAGAAATGGCTCAAAACTTAACCCCTCTTATCGCTGGTGGTACAGGCAGCTTCTCACATTTAGAAACCATGCCTACCCATATGCCCGACGCCTTTGAAGCAGGCACGTTAAATCTACCTGGAATCATCGGGCTCAATGAAGGCCTCGCCTATATTGAGTCACAAGGAATGGATAACATTCACAACCACGAGCTAGCGTTAACACAAGCCTTCCTAGAAGGATTGCAATCAATAGATGGTATTAACATCGTTGGTAAGCAGAATATCCAAGATAGAACTGCCGTCGTATCCATCACAATTGATGGTATGGACCCGGCGAGTATTGCTTACGAACTAGAATCCACCTATCATATCATGACGCGTGTTGGTCTCCACTGTGCCCCGCGAGCACACCGAACACTAGGAACCTATCCAGAAGGAACAGTACGCTTCTCCTTTGGCTATGCCAACACACATAAAGATGTGGAATCTGCATTATCTGCTCTACATAGAATCGTTAAAAATACTAAATAATACATAACCGTTAAGGCTATATACCATGAGTATATAGCCTTTTTCTTATGACATAAACATTTTATTTCTTACTTGTTATGAAAGTTATTTCTAGCCTAAAAGCTAATAATCATATAAGGCTTAGACTACAGCAGCTAGAATATCGAGTCCACTTATGCTTCGCATAAACGACCGATAGCATCAGCTCTACAGCGTTTGCAGTGTGTCATTTGCGGCACATAGTGGCCAATAAATTGACGCATATTATCGATCTCTTCTGAAGTCGGGCCTCGGTGATTTTCAAAGGCCGTATCGTGAACTGGAATCATGGCAATACAGTTCATCAAATCAACGCCCCAAGCTTCTGCTTGTTTAGCGATTGCTGGCACATGGTCCATATTTACATCAGGCACTACTACGGTATTAATCTTAACAATGATATTCTTTTCCTTTAGTTTTCGGATACTTTCAGCCTGACGCTCTAGTAGAATACGGGCCCCATCGATTCCTTTGTAAATATTACCCTCATAGCGAACCATGGAATATACATTTTTTGCAATCTCTGGATCAATAGCATTAGCCGTAATCGTTACATGCGTAATTCCTAAGTCAGCAATGTCATTAACATAATCAGGCACTGCCAAACCATTACTAGATAAACAAAGCATGACATGAGGAAAATCCTTTTTCACGAGGCGGAAGGTTTCAAGTGTCTTGTCTGCATCACACATAGGGTCCCCAGGGCCTGCAATCCCTACTACAGAGATATCCTGACGAGCATCAAACACCTTGCGCACAAAGGCAGCTGCCTCTTGTGGCGTATAGACATGCTGCGTCACGCCTGGTCTATTTTCATTCGCACAGTCATACTTACGATTACAATAATTACATTGAATATTACAATTCGGCGCTACTGGTAAATGTAAACGACCCCAATTAGTAGAAGCGGCCTTGTTGTAACAAGGATGATTTTGTAGGAAACTTTGTCCTTGAATTTCTTTCATAATTAACCTTTCCGACCAAATCTAATAGCATCTTTATGGCAAACATGTAAGCAATCACCACAGTTGGTACAATTCATTTCATTTGGTCGTGTTCCCATTTCACATACGCGCAAGCACGCATCACAGTTATCGCAATCATTTGTTTTAAAAATTCTAAAAATAGAAATTTTGCGAAGCAACTCCATAACGCCCCCAAAAGGACATACAAAGCGGCACCAAGCATTAGCGATAATAAGGGAACCAGTAATAATGGATACGACCGTTATAGTACGAGCCGCCCAATACCATTCGGAGAACTGCATAGATAAAATAACAGCATTAAAATATTCATCGCTCGTCCGAATTGGGATCATAATGCGTGGATTACCAAATTTAAAGTATACTACAAGCCCTAAAATTATAGTTGCTACCATGCCGAGTTGAAGAAAACGCATATAGCTTTTACGATTTCTTAGTGGCCCCATGGATATTTTCCCCTAGCATTTGGTTCACCCACCCACTTGGACAGAACCAGCTACAGAAAGCGCGTCCAAAGAAGACGACCATAATCGGCAAGATAATCCACCACGCATAAAAGTACGTCGTGATGCGTCCCCAACAGGTAATCATAGAACAGCTTTCACAGTTTACGAATGGAACGATATAAGGGCATCGGAATATGCCATAGTATACCCATTTCCCCATAATAAAGAGGAAGATAAACTGTACAATGCGACGCCAAAGCGTTAAATTCTTAGGGGCTTGTTTCCCAGATACACCAGAACTAACTTGAGTTCCACAGGTTGTAGATGACGGACAGCGATTACACATCTTTTACACCAAACCTTTCTATCAAATCGAGACCTCTCGCACTAAAAACGGATGTGAACCCGTGATTTTCTAAGATTTGTTGTCCTTCTTGGGACCGTGTAAATTCAATATAATCAGCAGCCAACGCACGATCTTGTACATATTTCATTGTATTAATAGTGAAAGTAAGCGGTGCAGGTGGCACAAATTGTCCAGGTATGGAGAAGTACTCTATACGGTCCTTGAACCGATCATGTGTGGTAAGGCGTTTTTCAATGATGGATACATCGGCTTTACCTTCTACGAGATCACACATCATGGAAATTACACAAGCACTTTCAGCCATTAAGTTTTTCATGATACCATCGGTCAAACCAGATAATTTCATGATCCCCTTTACAGATGCACTACCAGGGGGAGATGCGCCTAGGGGCAACATAACACGTACACCAGGCTCGGCCATATCCTTCAAGTCCCGAATCCCTGCGGGATTCCCCTTAGGTGTAACGATAACGTAATCCGTAAAACATAATGGTTCAAAAGCCATACTTACGCCTTTTTTGCGCATATTTTTCGCTAGATCTAAACCGCGAGCCCCAAAGACTTCTGTGCGACTCTTCTCAGCCAACAAGGATTTACCAATAGCCCCTGCAAAGGCACCAGTATACTGAATATTGTGCCCCGTATGCATCGTATAAACTTGGTTTAAATCAAGAAACGCTTCCGACAAACCGCCACAAGTCCACACTTGTAATGAATCAGACTGTGTTGGCTTGTAAGCGCCTCGTATAAACGACGGCACCGCTGATGCGGCTGCTAAAGCTAAAGCACCACCAATAAACTGGCGACGGGATATATCCTTTTTCAAAAATCCCATGTACTTACCACCTTTCACTGAACTTTACAGTACTAAGCATATACTCACATTATAGTATAAAAACCATAAGTTTTGATGATGATATGCATAAGTTTGATTAATTTATTTATATAGATTAGTCATGTAAATACTGTTTTTTTAAAGGTATTATTATAAAATTTTTAAGATATCCTCTCCATATCTATTTTATTGAATATTTATTGTATACGATGAATATGCTATTTTTTTAGTTTTAAGGAAGCTAAAATCTCGCTATACGCTCAGTGCATAGTAAACAAGGATAATCAGTGCTATAGACTATATTTGAACGCTTTACAGCACACATGGCCCTTTATGTTTTAAATTCACTATAAGACAATATTGCCCAAAAGAAATCATAACCACCCGTAGAACGGGTGGTTTGCTCTGACCCTATAAGGGTCTTTCTCTAGTGGTGGCCCTCTAAAGAGGGCATTGAATGATCTGACAACCACTCTATTACCACTGGCTGCCCCCTACTCGGGGGCTTTTATTTTGCCTATTTTACTGGCTCACCCGTAAACGGGTCGGTGTATTCTTTAAAGTTTAATGTATCTTGCGCTATATCCTCTTGTAGTTGATTGCGAATATACTCTTTTATCGCTCCTTCATATCGTCCTACCGTATCCACATAATATCCTCTACACCAGAAATGTCTATTTCCATACTTATATTTTTAAATTTGCGTGTTTATCGAATATCATGAGGCTACTTTTTACTTTTTTTAAATATCCCATAAAACTCGATACGCTTAAATGTGGTGGTATCGTTACTAGCATATGAATATGATCCGGACAGCATTCTGCTTCTATTATCTCTACATTTTTTTCTCTTACATAAATCTCGTAAGATTTTACCTACATCAGCTTTTATCCGACCGTAAATTATTTGTCTTCTATACTTTGGAGCAAAAACAATATGATATTTACATCTCCATTTACTATGTGATAAGCTTTTTACGTCATTCATTGACATTGAACCTCCTATGTTGAAATGTTGTGGTTGCCAGACCAACTTCATTCTATCACTAGGAGGTTCTTTCCTTTTCTCTAAGAATTTTTACCGACCCCCAGTTTAACTGGGGGTTTAGTCATGCCTATTCGGCGTACAACGCAAAAAGGCGGTACAACCAAATGGTTGTACCGCCTTGATTCATCAATTATTCAGCAGTGAATGGCAATAAAGCGATTGCACGTGCACGTTTGATAGCTGTAGTCAATTTGCGTTGATGTTTTGCGCAAGTACCGGAAATACGACGAGGTAAGATTTTGCCGCGTTCAGTCGTGAAACGACGAAGTTTAGCAACATCTTTATAGTCGATTTGATCGATATGGTCTGCACAGAAAACGCATACTTTTCTTCTTGGCTTTCTGCCTCTATCTCTTCTCATTGCGAATCCTCCTTTTCGAATTAGTAGGAGTCCCTGACACTAGAACGGGATGTTTTCGTCATCGCCGCCTGTACTGAAACTATCAAAATTGGACCCACCTTCGAAAGAATTAGTATTCATATCAAGGGATTGGCCCACAAAGTTCGCTACTACTTCAGTAACGTAACGTTTTTGACCGTCCTGAGTCTCGTAAGAACGAGTTTGCAAACGACCTTCTACAAAGCAACGACTGCCTTTACGAAGATTGCCTGCCGCTTCACCAAGTTTACCCCATGCAACGCAGTTGATGAAAGCAGTTTGTTCTTTCGTTTCATTTGTTGCAGAGTCAACATAGGTGTTTGTTGCAGCTACTGTAAAAGTTGCTACCGCACGACCTGTTTTAGTGTAACGTACTTCAGGATCACGAGCTAAATTACCTAGAATTTGTACAGAGTTCATGTTTTCCTCCAGGCTTTAATTATGCTTCGTGTTTTACAATTAGATGTCTTAGGACTTCATCGTTGATTTTCAATACACGATCGATTTCTTTGATTTCAGCAGGTGCTGCTTCAAAGTTGATCAATACATAGAAACCGTCAGTGAATTTCTTCACAGCGTAAGCAAGACGACGCTTGCCCCAACGATCTACCTTTTCTACTGTGCCGCCTACACGAGCAATTAAAGCTTCTACTTTTTCAATAACAGCGTTAGTTGCTTCCTCTTCAGCTGGTTTCACAATAAACATGACTTCGTATTTGTTCATACAAAATCACCTCCTCTTTCGGACTAATGCCCCTATCGACACATAGGGGTAGGAAGTGCTTACCATCAATAAGCCTTACTATTATAACCTAAATAAACGATGAAAGCAAGAACCCATTTTGAGTTCTTGCTTTCACAATTATTAATGATCGTATCGTTTATCTCTAGGGAATGCTAGAATAGCACAAATAATAACAAAGATGGTAATAACAGACATCATAGGGAATGCCGAATTATTTGGTAAGAATGTTAACACCAAAGATGAAATAATACCACTACCATATTGCATTGCCCCTAGTAAAGCTGCGCCAGAGCCAGCCATCTTGCCAGCCCGTTCTAATGCCAATGCATTGGTAACCGCTGCAATGACACCATTCATAGAGAAGAATAAGAAACTGCCGATTACAATAAGCCATAAAGAGTGTTCACCCATAAACATTAAAATCATAACAATCATTACACATATGGCTGCAAACATAGTAGCATAGCGCAACAACTTATCGAGGCGCATAGCACTTACAATGCGCCGATTGACTGCACTCATGAGCATTACACCAATGATATTAAGGGAAAATAAATAGCCATAATACTCTGTAGGCACTCCAAACACATCGATGTACACATAGGGTGAACCAGTTAAAAAAGCATAGATAGCAATATAGAAGGAACTTACACAAAGGGTGTATTTCATAAATTCTTTATTGCGTAACAAGATCCAGTAATTAATATAAGTATGACTCATATCCTTTCGGCTACGCTTTTCTTTGGGGAGTGTTTCAGGCAACAATAGGACTGCTAATAACATGAACACGCCTATAATAACCAATAGCCAAAATATGGCATGCCACGTATACCACACAAGCAAATGACCGGCAAACAAAGGACCGGCAATAGGTGCTATAGCCATGACGATAGCCAGGGTAGACAACATCTTTGCCGCCTCAGTCCGTCCATACAGATCGCGAATGATGGCTCGCGATAACATAGGCCCTACACAAGCTCCAAAAGCTTGGAATACGCGCCATGCCAACAGTTCAATCATCGATAAACTCAGCGCACAGCCTACGGAACCTATAATAAACAAAACTAGCCCAATTATGAGAGGTTTCTTTCGACCAATCTTATCACTGACAGCGCCCCAAAAGAGCTGAGCCAAAGAGAAGCCGATTAAGAACCCCGTAATCGTAAGCTCCGCATCACCATTTAAATCCCGCCCCATGGCAGGCATGGCGGGTAAATAAATATCCGTCGATAACGATGTAAATGCCATCAAAGCACTTAATATAGAAATAAAAAGCCAACTTTATTGCTAACCGTATGCATACAGTCACCACTTCCATATTCAACTATATGAACTATCATATAAACCGCACTATACTTAATATATATTCATTATATCAAAAAAATATACATATGGATATATATTTTTTTATAATTCTAACAAAAAAAGCGTAGTAAAATACTACGCCCAAAAAGTACAGTAAAGGTAAAAAGCCTAACGCAACAGAGTATACAAAATACTCGCCCGCTAGGCAATCCTCTTAAAACTGTTTATAAGATGAGCCTAACACACCCACACGTTGATGACTCTCCATTTTTCTTTATTATATAACATAAACAAAATTTCTTAAAAAATTTATATGATAAATGGCTCATTATCATTAACGATATACACATTTCTATGAGGTACTAATTCCTCTAATCTCTCAGGATTATCAGTATGAACCGGAATAATAACATCAGGGATTAACTAGTTCTATAAACTTAATCAAATCATCTTTAGACACATGACCACTGGCATGACATATATAGGTTGGGTAGGTCTCTAACAAAGTTTTCAATGCTAGGTTTTCTTCAATATATCCTGTCCACATGGAATATATGATACGTACATCATCTTTAGGAAATTCTTTTAATTTGAGAAATATAATTTTCTGTTCCTCTTACTAAGGATACAAATCCCATTATCCATATAATATTTAGGATATGTCCCTTTATCAAGAACTAGCGGACTATCATGTCTACGATACAAAGAACTTTCATAATATACATTATTAATCACAGTATCTAATATTCTTTTCTGATACGCATCACAAATTAATACTTTATCAGTCGGCATATTCTGCCAAATCCCCATAATACGGTCAATATTCGTAGAGGAACACATAACAAAGACATATTTTCCATCTTGAATATATGAAGAAATATCGTCTAATACTGCGGTTTCAGATACGTATTTATCTGCGTCTCTTGACAAAGAAGTTCCCTCTGTAATTAATACATCAACCTCACCTATATAGGTGTTAACTAATTTCTCTACTACATGACTACGCAACCCATGCATCCGGAAATCACCTGTATATAAGACACGTTTACCTTCTGCTTCAATGACAAACATATAACTATCCACAGCACTATGGTCGATAACCAAAGGTCTAATATGTATATTTCCAATAGTGAAGGCTTCGCCTCCACGAAATGTATTTGCATCTAACAAACGTAAATATAAATCTTTATCTTGATGTTCAGTAGCTATCATAGCCACTTCCTTACTCAGTTCCCCCATATATAATGGTATTTCTGGTAATGCAGAGGTTAGTTGTCCTAAGTGATCCATATGATAATGTGAAATTACAATACCATCACAATCTAGTATCCCTTTTGTAACACCGTCTATATCTAAATTTATAGGTGTGTACTTTTCATCTAAACTTAATTCATTACCGAAATCCAGTATAATGCGGGTAGATGCTGTACTAATTTCTATGGCACTACCGCCAATCTGATGAGTGCCACGATGGATAATTATATTCATACTTAACCTTTGCTAGGAATAGTTAGTAATGTCTCTGCTCGATATAATCGATCTAATTTTCTAGACCAACCTTTTATATTAGTTGGATAAGAAGATTTACTATCTGTATCAGCACGTAATACAACAAATCGAATTTGTTTTAAATGAGGCTCTTGCTTTAAGATTGTTTCACATAAGATTCGCAAAGAATCACGTTTATCAGTTGTAAGTAACTCTTGGCACTCTTTATGTTGTTGGCTTTCAACTGTTTTGGATGGATAAACCGCGTTAGCAATATCTCTTTTTGGAAATCTATGCGTAGCATTAAATTTGTTTTTTCTCCACCATCATCTTTTTAGTACAAGACTTCTCATCAAATAAAATTACTAATTCAGCGTTCTTGGTATGCTTTATAATCCCTTTAAACTCTCTTAAATTCACTTATACCGTTTTCATGATCTATCAGTAGATTCTAATCTGATCTAAATCAAGTAATTTATAATATGTATAAGCTTCTAAAACACATCGTAGTAAAGTTTCATCACTACCAGATGGACGATATTTCAATTCAATAACAGAATAACATTTATCATCTGTAGTTATAGCCTAATAAATCTATTTTTTTGCCATAAGAATCACTTTTTAGCTGCTTTTTAATGGTGTTTGATAATCAAAAATATAACCTAAATCCTTAACCTCACCTTGATAGAATAATAATTTTGCTAAAGATTTCTTCTTTTCGATTATGATGCACTTGATTTATATCTCACTTTCAGAATGAGTATGCCTGTATCAAAATGGTTAGGTCTTACAGGTTTCAATTTGTCCCATTCTTTAACGAGATCCTCTGATACAAGAGTTTTCGCAATAATCTCACTATAGCTATTCTTAATTTTTTGTGTCCTTTCGTTTACATAGCCTTTGTAATTTACAATAGGAGCCTTATAAAAGTTTGCTGCAAAACTTTTTGATATCAATATATTATCTTCTTGCTTTTACCTTTTTTTAGTTTTTTTCATATCGTTTCTTTATATCAGTTTTATTTTGACCAAAAAAATAGTTTTTCAACTCATTAAATTTAACTTCTCGATCAATAGCTTTACAAATTAATTCATATGCTTCTTTACAGTCCAACATTATGAATCCTCCCTAATAACAATTTACTCCACTACACATAATTACTAAAAAAACTCCTACATACAAAATAATATTTTTTTAAATATAAATTCATTATATCAACAGACATTTTATGAGTAAACAATGAAAGAGTCCTATCTATTATAAAGAAATTATAACTATTTCATACTTTTCACTATACGCCATAAAACGAGTAATAATTTTCCCCATCAAACATTATTTACTATAGGAATACACTATAAAATAATTAGTCAAAAAAATAACTTCAACATTCTATAGAAAACCTCTTGCATCATTATTCTTATATACTTTACTATATAAGAGAGTTACATTTAGAAAGGAATCATCATGGCTAATATCAATGAAAATTACTTAAATCTACAAGGTTCTTATTTATTTGCTAATATTGCAAAAAAGGTAAATGAGTACCAAGCCGCACATCCAGATGCAGATATTATTCGTCTTGGTATTGGCGATGTTACATTACCGCTTGTTCCTGCAATTATCGATGCCATGAGTAAAGCGGTTCAAGAGATGGGCAAAGCAGAAACGTTCCGCGGTTACGGCCCTGAGCAAGGTTATGACTTCTTGCGTCAAGCAATCGTTGATGGCGATTACAAACCATTAGGCGTGGACATTGCAATCGACGAAGTATTCGTATCTGACGGTGCAAAATCTGACGTTGGCAACATCCAAGAATTATTCAGCGAAGATAATGTCATCGCTATTACAGATCCAGTGTATCCCGTATATTTAGACTCCAATGTTATGAGTGGTCGTACTGGCGAAGCTGTAGACGGTATCTTCCAAAAGGTTGTATACCTCCCTACTTATGCAGAAAATAATTTTTCTCCAGAGTTTCCCTCTGAAAGAGTAGATATCGTATATCTTTGCTCCCCTAACAATCCAACAGGTACTGTATTGAGCCGTGCTCGTCTTGCAGAGTGGGTAAAATGGTGTAAAGACAACGACGCCATCTTAATGTTTGACTCCGCTTACGAAGCTTTCATCAGCACAGAAGACACTGTAAAATCTATCTACGAAATCGAAGGCGCTCGCGAAGTAGCCATCGAGTTCCGTTCCTTCTCCAAAACTGCAGGTTTCACAGGTACACGTTGTGCTTATGCAGTAGTGCCTAAGGAAGTAACAGCAAAAACTAAATCAGGTGAACGCCAAGCCCTCAATCCTATGTGGAACCGCCGCCAATGCACTAAATTCAACGGTGTGCCTTACATCATTCAACGCGGTGCTGAAGCAGTGTACACTAAAGAAGGCCGCGAACAAACACAAGCAAACATTGCGTACTACAAAGAAAATGCCCGCATCATCAAAGAAGGTCTTGAGTCTATCGGCCTTACTGTATACGGCGGTGTTGACGCTCCATATATTTGGCTCAAAACACCAGGTAACATGACTAGCTGGGAATTATTCGACATCTTGCTCGAACAAGTTCAAATCGTATCTACACCAGGCTCTGGCTTTGGCCCTCATGGTGAAGGATACCTACGTTTAACTGCGTTTGGTAGCCGTGAAAATACTATTCGCGCCATTGAAAGAATCAAAACGTTACAATTCTAATACCTATAAAACAAAAAGACCGATTGCAATCCTATAATAGGAAGATAATCGGTCTTTTCCATGCCTTAATAGATATGATTATTTAGTTTGACCTTTATAACAAAACGCAATGTATCGATATAGTTAAACTTAAACTAATTTTCAAATATATGGTCATATTGATAGATATATTACTTTTATAATTCAGATTGATAAATTCTATAGAAAAATATCAAATACATTTATTTTGTGCTATAATAGTTATGTTAATTATTAAATTTATCGATTTATATAGGAGGCTAATATGAATATTCGTATTGGTATCGTTGGCTACGGTAACTTGGCTCGTGGCGTAGAAGCATCCGTTCAATTACAACCTGATATGGAGCTCGTAGGCGTATTCTCTCGCCGTCAAGGTATTGAAACTGTGTCTGGTGTACCTACTTACTCTATGGAAGATATTCCTAATTTCAAAGGTAAAATCGATGTAATGGTTCTTTGTGGCGGTTCCGCAACAGACCTTATCGAACAAACACCAATGGTAACTAAATACTTCAACTGTATCGATTCCTTCGATACACATGCACGTATCCCTGAGCATTTCGCAAATGTAGACAAAGTAGCTAAAGAAGCTAAAACTGCTACATTGATTTCTTGTGGTTGGGATCCAGGCATGTTCTCCTTGCAACGCGTTTACGCTGAAGCAATCTTGCCAAAAGGCAAATCCTACACATTCTGGGGCCGCGGCGTTTCCCAAGGTCACTCCGATGCTATTCGTCGTATTGATGGTGTTCTTGATGCTCGTCAATACACTGTTCCTAAAGAGCAATACTTAGAAGAGATTCGCAACGGTCAAACTCCTGACGTTGATGGCTATAAAGGTCACCTTCGTGAGTGCTACGTAGTAGCTGCTCCTGATGCGGACAAAGCTAAAATTGAAAATGAAATCAAAACTATGGAAAACTACTTCGTAGGTTATGAAACTGTAGTAAACTTCATTTCTCAAGAAGAACTTGATCGCGACCACAAAGGTATTCCACATGGTGGCTTCGTGCTTCGCTCTGGTGAAAGTACAGATGGCACTCGTCACGTTATCGAGTACTCTTTGAAACTCGATTCCAACCCTGAATTCACAGGTTCTGCCCTCGTTGCTTACGCACGTGGCATCTACCGCCTTGCTAAACACGGCGGAACAGGTTGCTACACAGTATTCGACATTCCACCAGCTTGGATTTCTACACAATCTGCTACGGACTTGAGAGCACATTCTCTATAAGAAGACAAAAACCCACACCTCAGTGTGGGTTTTTGTCTTCTTATATGGTATACTATTACAAGAAGTGAGGCATAGATGTTTAGTAGCGTCAGCCTTGTTTCTATAGGTAAAAATTTGAAGAAACGGCTTGATTCTACTGGGTCAGGCCCTTTTTCATTCTAGCGGTAGAAAGCTAGGTGTACTAGATAGTCAGTCTATTTTGCCGCCATGATAATGGTAGCGATTAAGATTCCAAAATTTATTATTAAAAATAATACATCTTTGATCTCCATCGTTATCACCGCCAATTCTCGAGATTAATTAGCAAGAACTGACACATCTAGAGGCCTCGACATCAATATATTATTTATCAACCTTTCTGTAAATATATTTAGTGACACTATTAGTCACCTATGTGACTAATGGTGTCACTTTTTTAGTACAAATTTATAGCATCTATATGATATAATATTTATTTGATAGAGTTTCTACGGAAGCTTTCACAAAGAACGAAATCAATTAGTTAATAAAAGGTGGTACCATGAGCACAAATTTAGAAGTAGGCATCGTAGGCCTTCCAAATGTTGGTAAAAGTACATTATTCAACGCCATTACTAAAGCGGGCGCTGAAGCTGCCAACTATCCATTCTGTACAATCGAGCCAAACGTAGGTGTCGTTGACGTTCCAGATAACCGTTTAGCTGTATTGGCTGAAATGTTTGGTTCTAAACGCATCCTTCCTGCTGCTATGCGCTTCGTAGATATTGCAGGCCTCGTAGAAGGTGCGTCCAAAGGTGAAGGTTTAGGTAATAAATTCCTTAGCCACATCCGTCAAGTAGATGCGATCGCCCAAGTTATTCGCTGTTTCGAGGACCCTAACATCACTCACGTAGCAGGTTCCATCGATCCAATTCGAGATATCGAAATCATCAACACGGAACTTTGCTTGGCTGACCTTGAGTCTGTAGAAAAACGCAAACAACGTATTGAAAAAATCGCCAAATCTGGCGACAAAGACGCTCGTGCTGAATTGCCATTACTAGAGCGCATCATCGAAGGTCTTGGCGAAGCTAAACCAGTTCGTGCCCAAGGTCTTAACGAAGACGAATTAGAAATGATCAAAGAATTAACTTTGCTCACAGCTAAACCATCCCTCTTCGTTGCTAACGTGTCCGAAGACGAAGTAGCTGATTACTCCGCTAACGAACATGTAAAACGCGTAGAAGAATACGCAAAAGCTGAAGGTGCTGGCATTGTAGTTGTTTCCGCCCGTATCGAATCTGAAATCGCAGAATTATCCGACGAAGAATCCGCTGCATTCCTTGAAGATCTTGGTCTTGAAGAATCCGGCTTAACTAAGCTTATTAAAGCAAGTTATGCATTATTAGGTCTTATTAACTACTTCACGGCTGGTGAAATGGAAGCTCGTGCATGGACAATCGTAAACGGCACAAAAGCGCCTCAAGCGGCAGGCAAAATCCACTCCGATATTGAAAAAGGCTTTATCCGTGCTGAAATCGTATCCTTCGATGACTTACAAGCTTGTGGCAGCCAAAATGCGGCTAAAGAAAAAGGCCTTGTACGCCTAGAAGGCAAAGAATACGTTATGAAAGACGGCGACGTAACACACTTCCGCTTCAACGTATAATACAAATTAATAACAATAAAAAAACCAGTAAATCGAACGATTTACTGGTTTTTTTAATGCTACAAAAAGCTTTTATTTAATTTTATTTGTCATCATTGCCCAATGCATTTTTAAGGCCACTAATCGCACCTTCTACAGCATCTTTAGCATCATCTGCAGCTTTCTTAACATCATCTGCAATATCATTAGCAGCGTCTTTTACTTTTGCTACTGTATTTTCAACAACGCCTTCTGCTTCCATTTGTTTGTCATCAGTTAATTTGCCAACATTTTCTTTTACTGCACCTTTAACTTGATCTAATTTATCATCTAATGCCATAATTGTGACTCCTTTCATGTAAAATCACGTTTAACCATATAAAATCTACTTTTATAAGTAAAGGGCTATCCTTTTTTTCCGAAGAAAAATGAGACTACAGCAACAACAATTACTGCACCCAATACAGATGGAATTAAGGACATTCCTGCTAAGCTAGGACCCCAAGTACCAAATAGGGACTGACCTACGGACGAGCCAATTAAACCAGCAACAACGTTAGCGATAACGCCCATTGCACCGCCTTTGTTAGTGATGGCACCAGCTAGGAACCCGATAAAACCACCAACAATAATTGACCATAACATACAATCACTCCTTCCTATTCAATCAAAATATTCATAAATCCTATCAAATAATACAGTTTTTATAAATATTTTAGAATCATTGTATATTTATAATATAGCATTCGATTCTAAAGATTAAATGAAGAATTTCGATTTAGTTCTACATATATGATCTACTCAACTACTGTTACAATTTCGTCTAAAGTACGGCGCGTTTTATTGCGATGTGGTTCTTCGTCTCGGTAACCAAAGGCAGCCATTACAGCAATGCCAAAGTGTTTAGTATCGAATAGGCCAAGTTCATCACCTAAGAGTGCTGTCATGTCATCTTGATTGAAGCCTTCTAATGGACAAGAATCTAAGCCTTCATAAGCAGCCATGGTCATCATATTCGCCATAACGATATACGCTTGTTTAGAGGACCAATCAAAAGCAGCACGTTCAGACTCAAAGGTTTTAAAGTCACTTGTAGTAAATTGAGCATATTTCTCACGATATACCGCATCAATTTCAGCAGGTAATTGTTTTACCTCTTCTTGAATATGACGGATATATGGAGAATCGAATTCAAGATCAACTTTTTTACGCGCCAAGAAAACTACTACATGACTAGCTTCAAGGCCTGCTAAAATCCCCCAGCCATGAGCTTTCATTTTTTCCCGAATTCCTGGATTTTGAATCACCAACAATTGGTAAGCCTCAAAGCCAAGGGATGTAGGAGATAAACGTGCCGCATTAAGAATAGCATTCCAATCTTCTTCAGAAATCTTCTTCGTGCTATCAAACTTTTTACATGCATAACGATAGGTCATAGCATATTCTAAATCGTTACGATCCAATTTAGGGGCTGTTAATTTTATATTTTCTATTTCATACTTGCTCATATATACCTCCATAATGATAAAAAAATATCATATATTTATAGTACCATAGTTAGCCGTTAAATTATATAAGAATCAAAATTTTAATAAAAAACAAGAAAAAGCCTAGACGATGTCTAGGCTTTATATGGTACAGCTAGCTCACCTTTTTCATACCAAAAGAGGCCAGATGTACTAATCTTATGTTTTTTTAAAATAGTCTGAACCTGCTCTACAATACTTGGATCTATTTGTACAGATAAACCACACATATCGTAAAGCTCGGGAGGTGTTGCCATCAATTGATGAGGCACCTCTAATTCTGTTAATACCTTGTCTGCTTTATCGCCAAAATAATAGGACGTAAAGACGACTAGCAATTTTTTATTCTCCAAGGCCACACCTCCTGCCATAACATTTGATATTACATCACTATAACGTTGACGATCTATTTAAAGCTAAGGCGTCTCGTCTAAATCGGTCCGTTAAAATACTAGTGCGTTAAAATGCTAGTGCTAAGAATTATAATTTAACTACATTCTCCCCAAGGATAGAGTCCGTAATAGCGTACATATTTGTAATACTACCTACGCCAATCTCTTCTTTTACCCCAAAATAATCGAGACAAATGCCACACGCTGCAATTTCAACACCAAGATCAGCTAGTTTTTTTATATTTTCTAAATGAACAGAATCATTTACAACCATCTTAACACTGCTGTTGATGAAGTAGATTTTAGATGGTTTTACATCGGCTTCAACCATGCATACCCAGAACGTTTTCATTAGGTTACGGCCTAATTCTTCACTACCTTCACCAAGATAGTCCTTTGTCATCAAGATGACACGGTTGCCATAACTCATTGGTTCACAACTACCATCTGCTACTGGATTATCATTAGGGGTCATAGTGAGGTAGAAATCCTTACCATCTTGGCGGATTGCCACACCATAACCACGAGACTTGCCAAACTTTTCTACATTATCGCGACTCACTTCATTATCTACAATAGTAGTAATAACAGCATCTGGATTCGCATCGCTAACCTTCTTGGTTTCAATTACAGGTTTTGGACACAAGCTACCACGTACATCTACAGTTAATTCATTTGTATTGCTCATCATACACCTCTATATTATATACATTAAATATTTTGTAAAAGTATCAGCTATCAGCTATCAGCTATCAGCTATCAGCTATCAGCTATCAGCTATCAGCTATCAGCTATCAGCTATCAGCTATCAGCTAATGATATTGTAATTAAATATCGCTTGCCAATGGTAAAAAACGTATTTTTTATAAATCTATTCTGTAACACGTACCGCTAGCCCACTGAAACTTTCAACAGTACCAATAATAGCCGCACAGTCTATACCAGCCTTATGTAACGCCTCTACGAGTTGTTCACCTTCATTAGCAGGAACAGAGAACAGTAGACCACCCGAGGTTTGGGGATCGAAGAGGATATCCGTCCATACAGGATCTAAAGCCTGATCTACTTGAACATCTGTTATAGCTTTTCGATTCCCGTAGGATGCGGCTGGTACTAATCCCATTTGAGCTGCTTCGATGACATCATCAAAGAGAGGAATGTCGTAAGCCTTAATGTGTATTGTCACATCAGAGGCACTAGCCATTTCTACAGAGTGCCCCATAAGGCTAAAACCAGTCACATCAGTACAAGCATGCACAGTAAAGTTGTGAGCTACCTCTGCACCTACTCTATTTAAAGTACTCATACTAGTGACAGCTTGCTCAGTACCTACAGGGAATAAATCTGCTTTCAGCGCATTATTCATGATACCTGTTCCAATACGTTTTGTTAGTATCAATACATCCCCTACTTGGGCCCCTTTGTTTTTCCAAATACAATTAGGATTTACTTGCCCTGTTACAGACATTCCAAAGATGGGTTCTTTATTTTCTATGCTATGGCCACCTACGATAGCTGCACCAGATTCGGCAACGATTGAACCCGCGCCATTTAACACGTCTGTTAAGATTCCTTGCTCAACAAGAGGTACTGGGAAGCCTACGATGTTCATAGCAGTCAATGGAGTTCCACCCATAGCATATACATCGCTTAATGCATTAGCAGCGGCAATTTTACCAAATAAAACGGGATCATTCACCATAGGGGTGAAAAAATCTAAGGTCTGTACCAATGCTAATGTATCAGAGATTTTATATACTCCTGCATCATCAGAACCGGTCATATCGGCTAAGACTTGATCATTTGTAACAGGTGTCACTGCTTTCAAAACACGATTTAATATATGCGGACCAATCTTACACGCACAGCCCCCATTTGTCACATAGTCGGTAAGTCGTACCATAAGACCTCCTTACTCATTCTCTGGCAATCGAGAAACGATTTTCTTGACAGCCTTTTCAAATTTAGGGCGCGGCATCAGCAGTTGATGACCACAGCCGTTACATACGATGAGAAAATCCGTGCCAATACGCTTCACTTCCCACTCGTCACTACCGCAAGGATGTGATTTTTTCATCTTCACCACATCGCCTACATAATATCTAACAAATGCCATAGCGCCTCCTTTTACGTTAGTATGTATATACTTATTATACATAAATCAATTGATTCTATAAATATGTCTTAATTCTATAGTTCAACCATCTTATAGATAACTACTTACTATTTATTCTATTTATTCTATTTATTCTATTTATTCTATTTATTCTATTTATTCTATTTATTCTATTTATTCTATTTACCTTTGTTATTTAGTTTATTCTGTTCTGTTTTACGATTTCTAACTTTGATTTATATGTCGCTTACCTGTGGATCAATAGTTAAAATTAACATTTTATGGTTATAAGCCAAAAAAATTATTTTGTCTAAAAAAAGCTCTATATTATGAGGAATTATTAGTACATCTAAAGAAAATAACATCAACAACTAATCAATAATGATTTTTTTCATTTAGTTATCATTCTCAATATCAAAATGACTATTTTTTTGTAAATCCCATACTTTCCATTCTTTAAGAAACCGCATTCTTACTACATTGATAATATTTATCATTTAGAAAATTTTCGAAATAAATTTTACAAAAAAACACTTGCATTTCTCATTTAGTATGTTACAATATAGTCAACAATGATTATTCGTTAAGTATACGGATAGCACATTGTATATAAAACTGTTAAGACGGCAAGTGCCGAAAAACACAAACAAGTAAGTACTATTTTAAGAGTTAGACAAGTGTCTAATTTAAGAATAAGTTTTCTTACCAAGGCGAAGTCGCCCACGAAAATTGTAGAATAAGTATTCTATTATTTGAATTCACAACCAAGTGGTTATGAATATATAAGTTAAGTAACAAATTTGAAAAATTATCGTAAGTACAAAGGAGTATTAAAATGGCTGAATTAAAAGGTACAAACACTGAAAAAAATCTTCAAGCAGCATTCGCTGGCGAATCCCAAGCATTCCAAAAATATACTTTCTACGCAGCAGCAGCTCGTAAAGCTGGCATGAACGAAATTGCTGATTATTTCGAAGAAACAGCTCACAACGAATCTGCTCATGCTAAATTGTGGTTCAAAGCTCTTCATGGTGGCGACGTATCTTCCGATATCGAAGCTAACCTTCGTGATGCAGCAGCTGGCGAAAACTACGAACATACTACAATGTACAAAGATTTCGCTGACGAAGCTGAAAAAGAAGGCTTTGCTAAAATCGCTTTCCAAATGCGCGAAGTTGGTAAAATCGAAGCTCGTCATGAAGCTCGTTACCTTGCATTAGCAGCTCAAGTATCTGGTAACAAAGTATTCACTAACGATCAACCAGTAGCTTGGATCTGCGCTAACTGTGGCTATGTACACGTTGGTGAAGAAGCTCCTAAAGTTTGCCCAGTATGTGCTCACCCACAAGCTTTCTTCCACCGTTTCGTTGAATCCATCTAATCTGTAAGTACTACACTAACTAAACTAACAACCTGTAAGTACAGATTTTAATGAAACTATACATGTAAGTACACTTAATCTTACAGTAAGTACTAACAACTTCCTTAACAAAAAGACGATGACTCAAGTCATCGTCTTTTTAGTGTTCTATTTGCCATTAAGGTTGTGTTTTATTTAATTATATTCCGTGTTTATATTGTTAATAGAGCGTAATAATCCATAAATTATCTTATAGTAATAGCAACTATTTAGTACTATCCACTAAATGCTTAAATTGTTGCGCTGCTTCATAAGGACTATCTGCGTGAGCAATAGCAGAAATTACAGCCACACCAGAGGCCCCTGCTTGTAGTATAGGTTTCGCATTATCTAAAGTGATGCCACCTATTCCTACACATGGTAATGTTAGCCCTTCTGCTTGTAGTTCAGTAATTCGATTTGGTCCGCATGGTACTTGGGCATCAGGCTTACTGCTTGTAGCGTACATAGGTCCTACACCTACACAATCAGCGTAGATTACATCGGTCTTATGTAGTTCATCCACTGAGTGAATAGAAATGCCAACCACCTTATGGCCCACAAGATTACGAACTGCTTCTAGACGCATATCTTCTTGACCTACATGTACACCATCAGCATTAACAACCAATGCTAAATCTACATCATCATTGATAATATACAGCACATTGTACTTTGCGCAGATTTGTTTTAACTGTTGGGCTAACTCTAGTTTCTGTTGCCCAACCAAGGTACCTACGCCCTTTTCTCTAAATTGGAAGCAAGTCACCCCGCCTCGACAAGCATCCTCTACGATAGAGAGTAAACGATTTTCATTCAGTTCCACATCTTGCGTACCACTGATGAAATATACTTGTAATTGATCTGGTACAACTACAGGGCGTATACGATTTTCAGATATAAGCACCGCATCATTGAGTGTATATAAACTATCCATAAAGGCTACACTAAAGCTACCAGGTTTTACGCCACTTACCTGCACTGCACTTTCACCGGCTAAACCATAGTAAGCCAATGCATAGGCGAGAAATTCACCGATAGATAGTCTGTTTTTACATGGATAATAAGCACTGAAGAAAGCTGCCAATACAGCCCCTAATAGACAGCCCGTGCCCGTTACAGCCGTCATAATAGGGTGTCCGTGTGGCACTGCAAATACCCGAGTTCCATCGGAAACATAATCCTCTTCACCAGTAGCTACAACAGGGCAGTTGATAAGGCGCGATAGACGATATGCGATAACAGCACTATCCTCGACCTGTCCTCCATCTACACCTTTACCGGTAGTGGAAGCATCTGCCTGAGTATTAGGACTTAAAGCATCGTAGATAGCTTTAATTTCACTTTGATTACCTCGCACTAATGAGATATCACCAGTCTTAATCAAGTCTAACACCACAGATAGACGATAAGCCCCCGCATGACAACCTACGGGATCTAAAACGATAGGAACCTCATGTTTCTTTGCCAGTGCTATAGCATCTTTGTAGTAACTAACCTTGTCTGGTGTAAGAGTACCAATATTGATGAGTAGCGCCGATGCATGAACGATGAGGTCTTTCAAATCTTCACTACACTCACTCATCACCGGTGATGCGCCAATGGCGAGTAAACCATTTGCCGTAAAGGTCCTCACCACATCATTGGTAATACAAATAACGAGAGGGTTTCTCTGGCGCAAGATTTCTAATATATTGAGTTCAGGCCAAATTTGACCATTCATATATGGATTTTCATAGGTCATATCACTATCTCCTCTCGTCATTTTTCAAGAGCTCATCCATCGTTTCAGGTCCATTAGATAAGAGGCCATAAGCCATATGATTAACGGGACCAGAGCCATTTCCTAGCCCGGGATTATGTTTAATAGCAAGTGCAATATAATCCTTGGCAATACCAATGGCATCCATTACATCACGCCCTTTAGCGAGCTCCGCCGTTATCACTGCGGAGAAAGTACAGCCTGTACCATGAGTATGCACAGTATCATATTTTGGGCTTGTCCAAGTACGGACGCTACCATCTTTAGTGAAAGCATAATCCGTTGCATCTTCGCCGATGTGACCGCCTTTAATGATAACTACTTGGGGCCCTAAGTCCTGTAAGATACGATTCGCCGCCGTTGTTATGTCGCTTTCACAATCAATAGACATGTCCGCTAAGACCTCAGCCTCGCTGCGGTTAGGTGTAATCACTGTAGCCGTCGGAATAAGTTTGGATTTTAAGAAATTCACCGCTTCATCTGATACGAGTCGGTCACCACTAGTAGCAATCATAACGGGATCCATTACATAAGGAATTGGTTTACTCACATAAGGATAGATAAGATCCATCATCTCCGGCAAGGCAATCATGCCCGTCTTAACGGCTTGAGGTTCAATGTCAGAATACACATCGTGTAATTGTCGGTCAATACTCTCTAGCGACAGATGTTCTACATGATGTACGCCCGTCGTATTTTGGGCTACCACAGAGGTAACAACAGCCATGCCGTATACATGACGACTTTGGAAGGATTTTAAATCAGCCATAATACCAGCACCACCACTTGGATCAGTACCAGCAATTGTCAATGCAGTATGTAGTTTCATTATGCCTCCTTATGTAATAGATGACGACGAGATAAGATTTGTAATACTATGAAACCAATAAAGGCACCTGCTACAGAGCTCATGGCGAAGGATGTAATCAAAGTCAACAATGCCAAAGGTTTACCTAACAAGAAATTGGCTATAGGATAACTCACAAGAGCACCGATAAGGCCGGTACCAATGATTTCGCCTAGAGCCGCCGCCCATAGAGCGTTATATTTCTTATATAAATAAGCCGATAACCAAGCGCCAATCATGCTGCCAGGAAAGGCTAAAGGAGAACCTAGTGCCAATACATTGCGTAAACAAGATGTACTAAAGGCAGCACCTACGGAAAATCTTGCCCCCACTACAACGGCTAAGATAACATTAATCATATGTTGAAACGGAAAAATACGAGCCGGCCCAACAGGAATTGATGTAGTAGATAATACTACACCTAAGGCCACACATATGCTAGCAATAATCAGTTTTTTCATAATACCTCCAAACATATAAAAACAAGACCACTCCAATGGAATGGTCTCGTAATAGTTTAGTATTATGTTGCACTCCACTTCCCTACGCCGGTATTATCTGGATCAGGTCTAGGGTTTTGAATGGTCAATCTCAGCAAAAGCACCCCTAGTGGCAATATATTTTTATACTCTAGTTATAACATCATTATACAATCTATGCAACAAAAAGAATTGACGGTTTTCTATTATCCGCATATAATGAAGCCATAACGGGGTGCTCACAAGAGTGGGCTGAGAGTAAGCTATCGCTTTAACCCATAACCTGATTTGGATAATGCCAACGTAGGGAACATAGAGGATTAATAGCCGAGTTCCTATGAACTCGGCTTTTTCTATGACTTCCTGGCAAGGAGGACGTATGAAAAATACATATATTACACAACCACAGTTCGCCATGATATGGTTTGGTGCCGCTCTATCTATAGCGGAAATTATGACAGGAACTTATCTGGCCCCCTTAGGGCTCACTCAAGGTCTATATGCCATCATACTAGGGCATATCATCGGCGGTATATTGCTCTTCGGAGCGGGCCTCATTGGTGGACGTTTACGGCAAGGCAGTATGAATACAACCGCCTTCAGCTTTGGACCACTAGGGGCTAAAGGCTTTGCCTTTTTAAATATGCTTCAACTTATCGGCTGGACTAGCATCATGATCTACGATGCCATGCTAGCCTTACAAGAGCTAGCACCTCTATCTCCTATGATTTGGACAATAGCTATTGGAGCACTTGTCATCTTGTGGCTTTTCATCGGCCTCCACAATACGGGCTATATTCAAGCCATCGTATCTGTTCTATTGCTAGGGCTCACCCTCTACATGGGCGCTCACATGATATCGCAGTGGCCTAGTGAAGGTATCCTTCTAACTAGCGGAAACATGAGTTTCATCGCTGCCCTTGAGTTATCTATTGCCATGCCCCTATCTTGGCTACCTCTCATCAGTGATTATACCCGTGAAAGTAAAAAACCTTTCTCCGCATCACTTACAAGTGCTACAGTCTACACTGTAACAAGTATCGTTATGTACACCTTAGGTCTTAGTGCCGCAATCTTTGGCGGTGGCGACTCCATCATTACTATCATGATGAATGCAGGCCTCGGTCTTGCGGGCCTTATCGTTATCATCTTCTCTACCGTTACTACAACCTTTATGGACGCTTACTCTGCAGGCGTATCTAGTACGACTATCTATAACGGTGCATCTAGTAAAGGTATCGCCGTCATCGTTACTATTGTGGGCACTATTGCAGCTATTCTATATCCAATGGATGATATTACAGACTTCCTATACCTCATCGGCTCTGTATTTGCGCCGATGATTGCCATCTTATTGGCGGACTACTTTATCAATCGCCAACAAGTCCAAACATTATCCGCTTATCTCGTACGAGGTCTTATTTGGGCCGTATCCGTTGGTTTATACCACTATATGTTACATAGTGAAAGCACAATAGGTGCTACATTACCAGCCTTTACAATGGCATTTGTTGTTACAGCTATCATTGGATTTATAAGTAAAACAGCACACACATCTGCTGAAATCAAACAATAACCAAAATGAAAGTAAATACACTGCTCTCATTAGTATTAACTAATTAAGAAAAAACACCTTCACAATCCGCCAGTAGGATTATGAAGGTGTTTTTATGTATCTGTCCTTTAAATTTCAAAGTATATTACCATTACATCAAAATTATATATTCTTAAGCTTTACCCTTATTTAGGAATGGTAATGATTCCGTTTTCACAGGTCCAGTGTCTATCGCCTACGCTTTCTGCTTCGCTTTCATCATGGGTAACCCATACACAAGGTACATCCCATTCACGGATGATAGAAACGAGATCCTCACGAACTTGTTTTCTCAAATTCCAGTCTAGTGCAGATAAAGGCTCATCAAGGAGCAAAACAGTTGGTTTAGAGTAAAGGGCACGACCAAGTGCAACCCGTTGTTGCTCACCACCAGATAATCTACCCGCCTTAGTATGGCTGTATTTTTCTAAACCTAACCGTTGTAACAACGTATTACACATGTCAGGTGTGCCTCGTTTGCTATAGGTAATATTACGTTCTACCGATAGATGGGGAAACACAATATTACCTTGTGGCATATAGCCTACTTGGCGCTCTTGAGCGGGCACCCAAAGCTTTTTATCTCGATTAACCCACGTCGTTTCATCACATTGAATACTGCCAGTTGTGGGTTTCACGAGGCCCGCGATGCATTTGATAAACGTACTTTTACCACTACCGGACTGCCCAGTCAGCACAGTAATGCCAGACGGCAGCGCACCATCGGCTTTCACAGTCACAGAAGGTCTAGCTACAGTAAAGGAAAATGTAATCATAGAACCTCCTAATTATTATCTGTATGGCGGAACAAGGAACCTTTTGTAATAAGGTGAATTCCGCTCAGTAACGCCAATGTAAGAACACAAATATAAATAACTAGCTCAAAGGCATCCATATACTGCCCTGCCTCTACATAGGAGTAGATAGCTAACGGCATAGTACGTGTTACCCTTGGAATATTACCAGCAATCAAGATGGTAGCCCCAAACTCGCCCATAGCACGGCAGTACGCTAAAATACTACCTGTTAAAATACCTTTCCATGCGAGCGGTACAGATATGGTAAAGAAATGCGTAGCTCTGAAGCACCTAATGTTCGAGCTACATCCTCCATATTATGATCTACGGACTGCAATGCAGAACGTACTGTTTGATAAAACAGTGGAAATGCAATAACAGAAGAGGCTATGACGGCACCGGAAGCGGCAAAGACGACGCTCATGCCATGAGCTTCAAGCCAAGCCCCAAAGGCATAGCCCGGTGTAAATACCATAAGCAGCGCAAAACCAACGACTACAGGAGGTAGTACTAGAGGCAATGTAATAAGAGCATCAAGAATAGCAATGCCGCCCCATTTACAGCGATTCATCCAGTAGCAAACGGCTAAGCCACTTAGGATAACAATAACGAGGGCAATGCTCGCCACCCACAGCGATAGCCAGAATGGACTCATGCCACTCCCCCTTTCTATATACAACAAATTTAGGCTATGTACAATATCTATATTGTACCATAAGAAAACGCTAGCCATGAGAGCTAGCGTTTTACCCTTATTTAGAAGTGGAGAAACCGTATTTCTCTAATACTTTTTGGCCCTCTGGACTCATTACGTACTGGTAAAAGTCTTTTGCCAATGCATTGTCATATTTTTTAATGATACCAATTGGATAGATAACTGGATCATGAGAGTCTGCAGGTGTTACTGCGGAAATTTGAACGGCATCACCTGCTGCAATAGCATCCGTTTTTGTAAATGAAGCCAGCATCACCAGCGCCTTGGCTAATAGATGCGGTTACAGCTTTTACATCTTTTGCATATACTACATTAGGCTCTACTTGTTCCCAAACGCCTAATTTTGTTAACACTTGTTTACCATAGTTACCAGCTGGCACTGTTTCAGGGTTACCCAATACAATGCGTTTCACAGTAGCAATTTGATCTAACTCAACTTTAGGTTGACCTTTTGGAACTACGAGAACGAGTTCATTTGTAACGAATGGTTTTACATCACTTACAAGGTCTTTTTCTTGTAACATTTTCATATTTTTTTCGTCAGCAGAGATGAATAAGCTAGCTGGTGCACCTTGTTCAATTTGTTGACGTAATGTGCCAGAACCAGCAAAGTTAATAGCAATTTGATCGTCTGCTAAATTATGACTTTTTTTGTAAGCATCAGCCAGTTCTGTAAGAGCCCCTTTAAGACTGGCAGCAGCTTGTACCGTAATCTTTTCAGATGTACTTGGTTTACCTGTTTCTGCCGGTTTGCTTGCATCGTTACCACAGCCCACTAGAAAAGCAAGCATGAAAACGCTCATTAATACTAATAGAATTCGTTTCATAATTCCTCCTGTGCATCCCTTTGGACGCCACACTGTGAAAGCTATGGTCAAGCCTTGAGACACATCGACTAACAAGAAACTAAATATACAATATATTCATATTATACTATAAATCTATAGTCTAGGTCGTATGCAAAAACTCACATTCTGCATACATATTTCTGATGATTATGATTAGTAATCATAATCGATAAATTTTTAAACCTCAAACAATACATACTATGGTATGATAATACTATAGAGGATAAGAAAGTTCTGAGCAGATTTTGAAACTTATCCACTAATTATTCATATAATACTAACTGTATATTTACTCTATGCGGTTATATAATAAGTTAATACTATGTCCTATTTTAATAAGAAACTCTAGGTGAGATAATGAATTTATTAGTATTAATAGGCCATATCTTTATGAATTCCATGATACCTATTTTTAATACTTATAGGGGTTGGATTTATATTAGATAGAAAATTTAAACTCGATCTATATACGCTGAGTAAGCTGAACTTCTACATATTATTACCTACTTTTATATTTAGAGCTATGTATGAAGCAAAGCTTAACTCAGGCACATTAGAAATTGTATTTGTTGCATTCTGTGTACTTATACTCAACTCCATACTATCGGATGTAGTTGGGCGAATACAGGGTTATGACGTAGCCAAGATCGCAACCTTAAAAAACTGTGTTATGTTTAACAATGTAGGGAATATGGGGGTCGCCCTTGCTATATTTGTATTTACAAACGTCCCCTATGTTATTGATGGCGCCACCCCCTATGCAAACTTAGGTCTTGTAAGTGTCGTATCCATCATGATTATTCAAACCATCAGCAGTAATACGTATGGGTTCTACCAAGCTGGTGCAGGCAGACTTAGCCCACGCGATGCACTAAAAGTTGTATTCCACATGCCAATGGTTTATGCCATCCCAATGTCTCTACTCTGCCAGTTGCTACCTTTTGATTTACACGGTCTCTTCTTCTTTGCGCCCCTCAATATCTTTGCCAATGCCTTTGTTGGGGTTGCTATGATTGCCTTAGGTGTACAAATTAACAGAACGCCATTAAACTTCTTTAAACTAGATGTTATGCTTGCAACGACGTTGCGACTTGTAATAAGCCCAATCATAGCCGCTGCTATGACCATACTCTTCATCAAGTTCTATGGCCCTATGCATCCAATAGCAGCGCAAACTATTATCATAACCTATAGCGTACCAACAGCTATCAATATGTCTCTCATTGCAATTGAAATGAAGAATAACCCAGAGTATGCTACACAAATCGTTATGGGCACTACAATTCTATCAGCAGTAACTATGCCGCTATTCATTACAATCGCCTATTATCTTTTCCCATTATATTAATACTAGTATACCTATACAAAAAGGAGCCCTTTAAAAAGGCTCCTTTTATTTTGCGTTTAAATATGTAAGTTAATATTCTTATTGATGAGCTACGTGTTCCATGCCCATTCTTACAAGACACTCAACATGATCATCATTTAGAGAATAATACGCTGTTTTTCCATCCTTACGATACGTAACGAGGCGCGCTTGACGCAACACACGCAATTGGTGGGAAATAGCTGATTGTCCCATTCCCATAGTTTCTGCGATGTGATTTACACACATTTCGTTTTCTAGTAATAGTTCTACTATTTTAAGGCGTGTAGGGTCTCCCAAGATTTTAAACAGCTCTGCTAGCTTTAGCAATGATTCTTGTTTGTCGCTCATATAGTCCCCCTTAATTTCATTCATATCCATGCTTATAATCTATATTTCTTATGTATAACTAATCGATGTTTCTTAAATTAGATTGCTCATATGTAGAGCATACATATAAACATTATATCATTTTTATTATATTAAAAAAGAGACTTTGTAAAAACAAAGTCTCTTTTTGTAACATATCAAAACAGGATATGCATTATTTAATGATTAGTACAGGGCAAGTGGAGTGGCTAGTTACATAGCTACTTACGCTACCCATGAATAAGCCTTTCAAAGGACCAAGGCCACGGCTACCCATTACGATAAGATCAGCATCGTATTTTTTAGCTACTGCAAGTAATGCAGGTCCTGGGGAGCCCACTTCGAATACGCTTTTAACTTTAACGCCTGTAGGAATTTCTTGCACTACATCGTTAAGAATTTCTTACCAGTTTCTTCCATATCTTCAGCGATTTGCTCAGATACGTAGCCACCAGAGATTGGTGTTTGGTCGAAATTGGAAATAGCAGATACGATATTCGCAACGTGAACAACGATCAATTCAGCTTGGTTGCGGTCTGCTACTGCAAGAGCATGCTCTAATGCACGTTTAGCATTTTCAGAACCATCAGTAGGTACGACAATAGTTTTGTAGGTAACCATAATAACCCCTCCTATTACTAATCCCTCAAAGGGGATATGATCAAAGATCGTTTAGCCTATACTAATATATTCTAGACTATCAAGGAAAACTCCTCTTTTTTCCAAAAGGATTTATTACATTATAGCACAAATTATACAGAATTATACAAATAAAGAATATTATGTGTATATTAGAGAACTTGTGAAGATTGATTAGTATTGAGAGTCGTAGTCAGCTTAAATCCATCTAGTATATCGATAAGCTCATGTGTAGCTAAACTAACACCTGACGGACCAATCATACGCGCCACTGCTACATTGCCTTCATTACCAAGGATGATGGTAGCCCCAAAGGATACTGGAGCCGCCGCCGATGTATCAGAGGTATTCGGATTTTTCATATGTCCCGCAAGATAGAACATTACATTTCCATCGATGATATGCGTTTCATAACGAGTAATGCTCGCCTTATTCACCTCAACGAGTTGTTTGAGGTAATAATCACCAAGCATTTGCTTACCCATCATCGTCGGCATCCCTGTGCTAACGGCTTGTACAGGGATTGTAAAAGACTCTACATCGAGGCGAATATTATGCTTAGTGAAAGCAATCTTACCTTTCTCATTAAGACGAGTGAAGCCTTTTGGATACGTAAACTTGATGCCTTCTGCCACACTAATATCATTCGTTCCAGTTAAGAACTGTTTAACCCCTTTAATAGCATTAGAATTCTTTTTGTTGATTAGTTCAAAGGATGGAATCGTATGTTCCATCAAGCCAGCCTCCATGAAGTCCGCTTGAATTGGCGCATAAGTACTAACTAAATTATAGCGATGCGTAGGATCTTTATCCATAATGAATTCCGCTTCAAACACAGATTGTACCGGTTCTGTAGAGGTCATTTCTGCATAAGATTTCGGCGTTGTTTTATCCCAACGAGCAGATGTAGCACCTTTCTTACTAAAGAAACCACCTACAATATCATTATGTTCAAAGGCATTGCTATGTTGGCGCCAAATGCTCAAATACTCCTCACTAGACATGCCCTTAATCGGCACACCATACCAAGTCGTATTCCATTCCTTTTGAGATACTCCATCTTGTGGTGTATTATTACGCTTTGTGAAAGACACCGTAAAAGCATCATCTTGAGTTGGACCGGCTAAGTTGAAGGAATAACCTTGAATATGCTCGCTTTCACTACGCACATCCATATCTAGCATGACACCGTCGGCTACGCGCCAAGGAATTGTAAAAGTGTAACCATTCTTATAGTCCTTAACTACCGTGTTCATTTGAGTAGCATAGGATTTATATTGGTCTGGCAAAATAGAGGCCGAATCCTTTTGAGACTCTACAATCGCCAAAGGTGTTTCAGGCATACCTTTTAAGCCCTCTGCCATGATAGAGGTCGTCCCCAAAGCCATAACAGCTAGTGTTGCTGCAATCAAACGTAACTTCATAGGTCCTCCTATAACATATTATCCAAGAATGCTTTTGTTCTAGCGTTCTGTGGATTGTTGAAAATCTGTTCTGGTGTTCCCTCTTCTTGAATAACACCATCTGCCATGAAGATAACGCGGTCAGATACTTCACGAGCAAAGTTCATTTCATGGGTTACGATGATCATCGTCATATGATCATCAGCCAATTGTTTAATCGTTTTAAGAACCTCACCAGTAAGCTCAGGGTCAAGAGCCGATGTAGGTTCATCGAAAGCATAATTTCAGGGTTCATTGCTAAGGCGCGAGCAATCGCTACACGTTGTTGCTGACCACCAGATAAACGGGATGGATACATATCGCGTTTTTCCCAGAGCCCTACCTTCTTAAGTAATTGCTCTGCAATCGGTAGAATGTCTTCATCCTTCATGCCTTTTACCATACGCGGTGCAATCATAATGTTATCGAGCACAGTCATATGCGGGAATAAATTGAAGGATTGAAATACCATACCCATGCGGAGCAATAAATCATGCTGTGTTTGAGGCGAAGCATATTTCACAATACCATCTACAGTACTAGCAAGAACCATACCATCTACGGTAATAGAGCCTCCATCAATCGTTTCCAATTGACCTAAGCAACGCAAAAATGTAGATTTACCAGAACCAGAAGGTCCGATGATAGAAACAATTTCCCCTCTATTCATTTTGAGCGATACATCGCGCAATACTGTTTGATTGTTAAAGCGTTTTTCAATACGCTCCATATTTACAAATGTCATAAGTACCTCTTACATCATTACATACGACAAACTACCATAGAAATAGATTAATCTTCATATACAGCAAATCTTCGTTCTAAGTAGTTGAAGATATTCGTCAAAATAAAGGTAAAGATCAAATAGAATATTGCTGCCACAAGGAATGCAGAAATATCAAAGTCACGTTGTACGATAGACTTCGTAATACGCAAGATATCATTCATCGCTAATACATACACAAGAGATGTATCTTTCAACAAGTTAATCGTTTCATTGGCAAGAGGTGGCAATACGCGCTTAAACATTTGCGGCAAGATGATTTTACGCATAGTTTGAGAGTATGTAAAACCAAGTACCTTTGCTCCTTCGTATTGACCACGAGAGATGGATTGAATACCACCGCGGAAAATTTCACATAAATAAGCTGCGTAGTTTAATACAAAGGTAAGAACTGCTGCCGTCGCATCATCCATCTGAATGGCACCATCTGTAATGATTGGTAATGCATAATAAACGAATAAAATTTGTAACATCAACGGTGTGCCACGCATTAAGTACACGAAAGCATCTACTAGCTTATCTACTAAAGGTAATTTAGATAGACGCAACATAGCCATCAGGATGCCGCCTGGGATAGATAAAATCCATACAATACAGAATAGTGATACGGTTACCTTTAATCCATCGGCGATGGTTGGAATAATCTGCAATAAATAATCTAACATGGAGGACTCCTTCAAAACACGACTAGAGAAGAGGCATCTGGCCTCTTCTCTAGTGTACATTTCGTTCTTTAATTATCAGTTGTACCTACTGACCATAGTACTATTAGTATACCACGAATCGTACTATTTAGCATCGCTCTTATCAAGGTCTGAGCCGGAGCCTAACCATTTTTCAGCAATTTTATCAGCAGTACCGTCTTTTTTCATTTCAGCTAAGATACCATTGATTTTGTCACGCAAAGCAGTATCTTCTTTACGGAAACCAACTGCGAAATCATCTACACCGTAATCAGTACCTTCTACGATTTTGTATTTACCAGGTTCTTTTGTCATGAGGTAACGAGCAATAACGCCATCAGCAATAACCGCATCTACACGACCAATACCAAGATCCATGAAAGCGCTTACGAAATCAGCATAGGATTTTATTTCTTTAACAGTTTTACCGCTTTCATCCTTTTGTAATGCAGCTTCACCAGTACTAGCTTGTTGTACGCCAACCACTTTACCAGCAAGATCAGCCTTACCTTTGATGGACTCATCTTCATTACGAACGATGATGTATTGTTTGTCTTTCATATATACATTGGAGAACAAAATATTTTTCTCACGTTCAGGAGATACGGTCAAACCATTCCACAACGCGTCGATTTTTTTAGATTTTAGTTCCGCTTCTTTACTGGACCAGTCGATAGCTTTGAATTCTACTTCCATGCCAGCACGTTTAGCCGCTTCTTTTGCCATGTCGATGTCAAAGCCTACGATTTCGCCTTTATCATCTTTAAAGCCCATTGGAGGGAAGCTATCATCTAAACCAATAACAACTTTCTTAGGTAATTCTGTATTCGCTTTTTTAGCGTCCCCACCACAACCCGTTACAAATACCATCATAGACACAGCTGCAAGGCCAACGGCCATCATCTTTTTCCAATTCATAACTATCCTCCACGGCATTATCGCCTAATTTCTACAAACTTTTATGATTCGTACAGTTCATTTTCTGTACCTGATGATTGTATTATACTTTAGTTCGTTAAAGTTGTAAATAGTTAATTTGATAAATTTTCAATTTTTTTAGTTTATGACTTCACAGCCCCATATTCGCTGTCTATATACTCAAAAATATGTTTTGTGCACAGCTATTTTTGATTTTTATAATTTGTGCACAGCTATTTATGATTTTTATAATGATTTATATAATAATTTGTCTGATAGTTATGACTGCGTATGCTTATGGATGGCCTCTATCATAGCCATTTTGTCCTTATATGGCACTTGAGTTAAATCAAGAGGTATTACATAAATACCACCATGCCCGTTCATAGCCTGCAATTCACGCCACCCTTCGGTAAAACCGATGATATGATCGTAATCGACAAAGACAAAATACTCATCCCCATTAAAGAGACTGTGAAAGTATTCTTTCACAGAAAAAGGCCTTCGCTTTAACACGAGGCCCTTTTCACAGATAAAAGCTTGACTTTCACCTAATCTATGAAGGGTCCACAATATGACGAGCAACAACAGATAATACCATACGCGTTCTACCCAGTCTGAAGGCATATATTTTACGATTAACGCACATACCACAAGACCGATGATGCGACCAGTCCATTGGATTCCGCGATGTATTTCTAAGCTCTGTTGTACGGCACCTGATGAAAAGCGTTCCATCGCCTCTTGTTTCGTCATGGTTTTCCTCACAAATTGAAAGTCTACTATATGTTTTTATTTACGGCACAAGCCCATAGCTTGTTCTACCTTGCGGTACATTACACTAGCTTTAGCATGAGCCTTAGCAGCACCTTCATCGAGAATGATATCGAGTTCAGGACTTGCAATCAATTCATTATAGCGTTGTTGAATTGGTTCAAGCGTTGCTACTAAAAGGTCAGCGATATCGGATTTAAACACGCCATAACCTTTGCCTGCGTACATTTCTTCAATAGCTTCGTAGCTGTCTTTTGTAATAGCACGATAAATACCCATCAAATTAGAAATGCCAGGTTTATTTTCTTTATCGTAACGCACTGCATTATCAGAGTCAGTTTGAGCGCGTTTTATTTTTTTCACAATTAAATCTGGTGCATCCAAAAGGCGAATCGTAGCATTTTGGTTGTCGTCAGATTTACTCATTTTCTTAGTTGGCTCTTGCAAGCTCATAACGCGAGCACCACCTTCGCCTACCTTGATATCAGGTACTACGAAAGTTTCGCCAAATCTACGGTTAAAACGCTCTGCCAAATTACGAGTCAATTCAAGATGTTGTTTTTGGTCCTCACCTACTGGAACATAGTTAGTACCATATAACAAAATATCTGCCGCCATCAATGGTGGATACGTAAGCAACGCTGTAGGAATAGAGTCACCTTGCTTTTGAGACTTATCTTTGTACTGTGTCATACGCTCTAATTCGCCAACATAGCTAATAGATTGCATAACCCAACCGAGTTTAACGTGCTCAGGCACTTCGGATTGCACAAATAATGTTACCTTTTTAGGATCGAGGCCAACAGCGAGGTATAAGGCAGCCAAATTACGAGTATTTTGAAATAACTCTTTTGGATCTTGCGGTACAGTGATTGCATGTTGGTTAACGATGCAATAATAACATTCATCAGTATCTTGATAATCTAAGAAATTACGTAAAGCCCCCAAATAGTTACCAAGTGTTAACTCCCCACTTGGTTGGATGCCGGAAAATATAACTGCCATAATAGTCTCCCTATATTGAAATAAACCAACAGTGCCTAAGCACTGTTGGTTATATATATTATTCTACGGTTACAGATTTAGCCAAGTTACGTGGTTTATCTACATCTGCGCCGCGTGTAATCGCTGCGTAGTACGCCAATAACTGCAATGGTACAACCGCAAGGATTGGAGCAATGAATTTATTTGCACGAGGCACATAGATTGTATGGTCTACGTGTTTAGATAATTCTTCGTCACCTTTCATGCCAATACCGATTACAACAGCTTCACGAGCTTTTACTTCACGGATGTTGCTGATCATCTTATCGTACACATCTTCTTGTGTAGCCAATGCGATAACAGGTACGCCTTCTTCGATAAGAGCCAATGTACCATGTTTCAACTCGCCACCAGCATATGCTTCAGCATGAATGTAAGAAATTTCTTTCAATTTCAAAGCACCTTCCATCGCTACTGCGTAGTCGATAGCACGCCCCAAGAAGAACGCATCAGATTTGAAGCCATAATGTTTTGCAAAGGCTTTCATATCTTCGTCTACTTCAAAGATTTCATGAATCAATGTAGGCAAGCTTTTAACACCGCAAAGGATTTCTTCGCCTACAGCTGGAGCCATTTTACCGTTCAATTGGCCAAGGTATACAGCGAACAACAAACCTGCTACTAATTGAGTAGTGTACGCTTTTGTAGACGCTACAGAGATTTCAGGACCAGCCCATGTGTAAACAGTGTTATCTGCTTCACGGGAAATACTGGAACCTACTACGTTTGTGATAGCTAAGGATTTAGCACCAAGGCGTTTAGCCTCTTTCAAGGCTGCCAATGTATCGGATGTTTCACCGGATTGGCTGATAACGATACATAATGTTTTGTCATCAGTCAATGGATTACTGTAACGGTACTCAGATGCGATTTCCACACTTACAGGAATGCGCGCCAAGTTTTCAATATATTGTTTTGTTACAAGACCTGCATGGTATGCTGTACCACATGCAACGATGAGGATTTTATTGAAAGCTGCTACATCGTCAGCAGTCCAATTCAACTCATCAAAGATTACTGTTTTGCCATCTTCGGAGATGTGTGTACCGAAGGTATCGCGAACTGCTTTAGGTTGGTCATGAATTTCTTTCAACATGAAGTGTTCATAACCGCCTTTTTCAGCAGCCTCTGCATTCCAGCTTACGTGGAATACTTCTTTATCAACTGGATTACCTTCACGGTCAAATACGGATACATTATCACGAGTTACGATCGCTAATTCGCCATCGCTCAAGATGTATGTATCACGTGTGTAGTTAATGATCGCTGGAATATCGGAGGCAACAAAGTTTTCGCCTTTGCCAAGACCAATAACCAATGGGTTTTCTTTTTTAGTACAAATGATTTTGTCTGGCTCATCAGCACAGATGATTTCAAGAGCATACGCACCGTCAACACGAGCAAGCATGCGGTGTACAGTACCTACGAAATCACCATCGTACATATCTGCCAATAAGTGAGCTACTACTTCAGTATCAGTTTCAGATTTGAAATGGTACCCTTTTTCGATGAGCTCTTCTTTTAAAGGCATGTAGTTTTCGATGATACCGTTGTGAACAACAGCAAATTTACCATCTTCAGAGGAATGAGGATGGGAGTTCATATCGGATGGACGACCATGAGTAGCCCAACGAGTATGACCAATACCTACAGTCCCTTCATTAGGATCTGCTTTTACAATCGCCTCAAGATTAGCTAGACGGCCAACCTTTTTTTGAATTTTGATTACATTATCAGCACCAATAACAGCGATGCCTGCAGAGTCATAACCACGGTATTCTAATTTCGCCATACCGTCCAATAAAAAATCAGATGCTTGATTAAAGCCAATGTATCCTACGATACCGCACATAAGTATATCCTCCTATAACTGGGGGCATTCTAGCCCCAGCCAACAACTAAGGCTAACAAATTAATGTTTTTAATTACTATTTTAACTATTCAACCAAATATACTTTGTCCCCATCGTTACCGATGGGATTTAATATCTGTTACGACATGAATGTGCCGGAAGAGCATCCGCTGATTATTCGATCACTCTTCACCTCGTCTACCCTAACGACTGCCTTCGCGGGTACTTGCGCTATTCGCCTTTACGAATTCGGACTTCCTTTCTATGATATACGGCAGAATTAGTACAAATATGAATTATGTACTGAGCTATATTATACTAAAAAAATCGATAAAATGTAAACCTTCGAACCTAATTCAAAGGCAAGAAAAAAAGATTTTTTTCTATACTTCACAGTATTTTCATTGTAAGAAATTATACTGCTATCAATCTATATTTTATACAATTAGATTTTTGTTATATTTTCGAAATATATTTACAACATTTTGGAGATACTAATTATGAATAAAAACAACCATAAAAAAAGAAACATAAAAACACATAAAAAAATAACATACAATATAGAAAATTACGCCGTTGGGTGCTCCCTGCCGTATTAGGTGCCGCCTTATCTACCTTGGCCTTCATTCCAACCTTTGCAGCAGAAACACAAGCGAATACTAACGTAGCTGTTGTAACCACTACAGAACAAGCTCCAACTGTACCATCGGCTCAAGGTAGCACACCACCAAATGGTGCTCCACATGGCAAACCACCTGCAGGTCAACCGCCAGTAGGTACTCCTAATGGAGCGCCTCCAAGTGGAAGTCAAAACGGGGCACCTCCAACAGATATGCAAAACGGAGCCCCTACTGGCATGGCACCACACGCCGAAGTAGATCCTAGTACTTTCACAGGTACGTCTATAATAACAGAAAACAAATCTATCGCTCATGAGTTAATTACTAATACAACATCTGACCAGAATGCTTTCATAGGCAAAAATAAAGCAGTCGTAAATATCGAAAACAGCGTTTTCGATAAAACTGGTAATACTACAAGCGATGACAACAGTAATTTCCGAGGTCAAAATGCGGTAATTCTTGGTATTGATGGCAGCCAAATCAACATTAAGGGTAGCAATATTACATCTAACTCCAATGGTTCCAATGCAGTCTTTGCTACCGGTGAAGGCTCTGTTATCAACGTAGAAAACACTAATATTCACACTAAAAGCGATTCCTCTCGTGGTCTAGATGCTACGTATAAAGGCACAGTAAATGGTAAAAATCTAACAATCACTACTGAAGGTGCTCACTCTGCTACCCTTGCTACTGACCGTGGCGAAGGTACGATTACTGCGGAAGCTGCTAAACTAACAACCTCTGGCGCAGGCAGCCCTGTTATCTATTCAGCGGGTAATATTACAGCTAACAATGTGAACGGCGTAGCTAATAACAGTGAAATTGGCGTTGTAGAAGGCAAAAACTCTATTACCCTTACGAACTCAAACGTAACTGGCTACAAAGATAATGGCTTCATGCTATACCAAAGTTTCTCAGGCGATGCTGAAAGCGGTATTGCACGCTTAAAGCAGAAAATAACACGCTTACAACCCACTCCACAGGTGCGTTCATCTATGTAAACAACACCACTGCTGAAGCGGACCTTACAGGCAACACAATCTTAATGCCAAATACTACGACACTGGTGAAAGCTGCGGCAGACTCCCGCTGGGGCAAAGACGGTGAAAATGGTGGACACCTCACACTCCGCGCATCTAACCAAGCATTAAGTGGTAACATCGTGGCTGACTCCATCAGTACTATTGCACTAGACATGACAAACGGTTCTAGCCTTGTAGGCGCTGTAAATACAAACAACTCAGCTAAAGAAGTTACACTGAAACTCAGCAAAGACTCTAGCTGGACACTTACTGGCGACAGCTATGTAAAATCCTTAACTAACGAAGACACAACTGGTGAAAACATTCACTTGAATGGATACAAACTAGTTGTAGCTGATAAATAATGACAAAAGCACTACTCTGAATTTTTTGCAATTCAACGTAGTGCTTTCTTCTTTTATATTCAAATCTCATAGCAGTTTATATACAGACAGTTTTTTTGATTTATCACACAAAAATAAGAGTATCAAAAGTTATGAAATAAACAGTCTATTAAGTAGCATCCATATATAGGATATAATTTTAATTCAACTACAGGCTTGTAGTTTTCATGTTTAATCTTATGTACCACAGTGCTTAAAGCTTCTAAATCATCTTCCCAGCTTTGGATATAACTTTGCTTTTCCTCTTCACTATCAAAGTCTTCAACCGCTTTTACGTCTTCGATACATTCTAGTAGTTCTGTTCGTTGTTTATCTACTTCACGGTGGAACAAGTCATGTTGATTCGTAGTCCAAAGACCAAAGTAATAAGGCCCCCCACTCAAATCACAGTCCTCTTCAGCTTTTTCACATTCCTCTAAGAATAGTTCGTATTCACCTAAAACATAATAGGCATTAAAGACTTCAAAATCATAAATCTCATCGTTACTTAAATAATATGCTACATCTAAGCCTAGCTTAATTTTCTTTAAACGATCAAGAGCTTGCTTTTTATTTCCTAAATATACATCACAATAAGCTATCCCCAGTAATAATCGCATTCTATTTGGGTATTTTAATAACAACTGCTCAAAAATTGTCTTTGCTTTCTCATATTTTTTAAGTTCAAACAAACACACTGCATAGCCATAGCTTATTTCATAATCATTAGATACACTTATTCCCTTTTCAAAGGCCTGTAAGCTTTTAGTTAACGCCTCAATCGATCCATTATCTTCGTAAGATGAGAAATGATATAATGCCAAACCTCTATAGGTCTCTATATAGGGAGAATTGAGTTTTACAGCGACCGATAGATAATCATATTCTTTTATATGTCTCTCATCGTTATAATAAAAAGCTAGATTAGTGTAAACTCTTGCTTTATCCGTATCACCCAGTTCACCACTATACGTTTCGAGGAAATCTTCTAATAGTTGAATTGAGTTTTCCTCATGCCGCAACACCTGTTCAACAGTTGCTAAAGCACATACCACATCTACATCAAGCGGATGCTCCTGCATCAAACTACGTAAGTAAGATCCAAAACGCTCTGCATATTGCATTAATACATTATAATCGCTGAATATAGACACCTTATAAGCAGTTTCATATTCTGTTTTTAAATTTTGCCAATACGCTCTTATCGTAACCGCCATATTACACCTTTACTATCAAATACACGTCTCACTATATGGCTATAATAACACAAATTACTTCCTATATACGTGCCTATAGTAACTCCTCTCATATAAATTCAAACCATGCTAAAAGATTTCCTTTAGTCTCTAGCTAGTTCTAATTGCATAAAAACAATCCCCTATTAGATATTCTAAAAATGAATAAAAATATCTAATAGAGGGTTATTTTACTAAAAACAAAAAAGACTATATTATGTTTTATCAATAGAAATCAACGCCGCATTTTTTTGCATGTATCAATGTAGTATCAAATAACGGTATATCCGTATCATCCTGTTTAACAAGTAGTCCGATTTCAGTACAGCCTAAAATAACACCTTGTACACCAGATTTTACCAAATCACCAATAATATCTAAGTATTGTTGTTTAGATTCATTAGAAATAACACCTAAACACAATTCATTGTATATAATATCATTTACAAGTTCAACTTGATCTTCGTTAGGGATAACAACATGAATCCCCCGATTTTCCAAGATACATTTATAAAAATCTTGTTGCATTGTGTACTTGGTACCGAGTAGACCGACCTTTGTGATACCTGATTTTTCCAACTCTACCGCAGTCATTTCTGCAATATGCAGAATGGGAATGTGTATATGCTTTTTTATTTCATCCGCCACTTTATGCATTGTATTCGTGCATATAACAATATAATCAGCGCCGGCCTTTTCAAGAGATTGAGCCGCATCGGATAAAATTTCAGCGCTTCTATCCCAATCACCATTTGCCTGGCACTTTTCTATTTCTTCAAAATCAACACTATATAGAATACATTTTGCCGAATGTAAACCGCCCAAAACTTGCTTAATAGTTTCATTCAAAACTTGGTAATACGTAATCGTACTTTCCCAGCTCATTCCACCAATTAAACCTATTGTTTTAATAATGTTACCCCCTTAGATTAAAATATCCCAAAGCCAAAAGATAATTCATTAAGATTATTCTAATTGATATATCACTCATATCTAAGCCTCCTATATATGTTCCTGCAGCGACTTTACGTAGGACGGAGCAAAGGGACATATATAGGAGGGTATACCTTTAATATGAAATTGTAGAATGGATTCACAATTATTAAAACCCATTAGTTTAATCTTGGTAAAGATAGTTCCTCGCTGTGGATTTTGCTTCGCAAAATCTTACGCTCGGAACAAAGTGATGTGTGGGCTTCATCGTCGCAAGCTCCTCTGCCGCCTCACACCCTACTTTTATTCCGCTAACCCTTGTTCTCTACCGATAATATCAGCGATTTCTTGGCATAGTGCTTGTAGTTCTTCTTGGTTAGGACCTTCTGCCATTACGCGAATGAGCGGTTCTGTACCGGATGCACGAACTAGAACGCGACCTTCTACGCCAAGTTCACCTTCTGCTGTTACGATGGCAGCTTTAATAATATCGTTGTCTTCCCAACCTGTTTTTGTAGCAACACGAACGTTGATAAGAACTTGAGGATATTTAGTCATAATGCCAGCCAATTCAGAAAGTGGTTGGTTTTTCTCTTTCATAAGAGCTGCTACTTGTACAGCTGTCAACATACCGTCACCAGTTGTATTGTAATCCAAGAATATTACATGACCAGATTGCTCACCGCCAACGGAGAGATTGTGTTCACGCATATATTCCAACACATAACGGTCACCAACAGCAGTAGCAAATGTTTTCATGCCTAATTCTTGAGCAGCTTTATGGAAGCCGATATTACTCATAACAGTACCAACTACAGTATCGTCTTTAAGTTTGCCCTCTTCTTTCAATTTAAGAGCGCATAACAACATGATTTGGTCACCATCGAGGACTTGACCTTTTTCGTCAACCAATAAGCAACGGTCCGCATCGCCATCATTAGCGATACCAAGGTCTGCATTATGTTGTTGTACAGCTACTTGTAAGCCTTCGATGTGCGTAGAACCACAGTGATGGTTGATGTTTAAGCCATCTGGATTTACGTTAATGTTGATAACTTTAGCGCCAAGGCCAGCTAAAATTTCAGGGCCTACACTAGAAGCAGCACCATTAGCACCATCATAAACGATTGTCATGCCTTCCAAGGATGTATCGATTGTGTGACGTACAAAGTGAGCATAGAAATGAGCTAAGTTACTGTTGTGCTCTATTTTACCGATGCCGTCACCTGTAGGGCGTGGCAATTCATTATCCGCACTTTGATGAACATACTCTTCCAATTGATCTTCTACTTCATCTGGCAATTTGTAACCATTGCCATCGAAGAATTTAATGCCATTATCTGGATATGGATTATGAGATGCAGAAATAACTGCACCCGCATCAAAACCTTGTTGACGTACTAGGTATGCTACTGCTGGAGTTGGTACAACGCCTGCAATGACTACATTACCACCTACAGAGCAAATGCCTGCTGCCAATGCACTTTCAAGCATAGAACCAGAAATACGCGTATCGCGACCGATTAAGAACGTAGGATGTTCCTTTTCCTTACCAAAATATGTAGCCGCTGCACGACCTAAATGATAGGCTAATTCAGGTGTTAAAAATTCATTAACAACACCACGTACACCATCTGTACCAAATAAACGAGCCATAATTATCCTCCTCTAGGGATTTGTGTACATCACAAGTCCTCATATATTCACTGTTGTGTATTATATCATATTATATACACCACATATATAGATACTATACAGATACAACTATATTACGGTACCAATATGAACCTATACTGTAGTTTACTTCACAATATATTACCAACTAGTTTGGTTTTGCGTATTTAGCCATACATAAAATAGCAGTTTCTGCCCCATCGAGGGCCGCACTCATGATGCCACCAGCGTAGCCGGCACCCTCGCCCATCGGGTAGAATCCACCTACAGTTGGAGAAACGCGCTCTTCGTTGCGCCCCATACGAAGCGGTGCAGAGGTGCGAGTTTCAACGCCTGTCATGCATACGGCAGGATCATCGAATCCACGAATGCGACGGCCCCAATACGGCAACGCCCGTTCTAATACAGATGTGACGAATGGCGGTAAGCAATCGTGTAAATCGCAGTTCACTACGCCCGGTTCATAACTATAGGTGCTATCTTGTACGCTAGGTGCCGGTGAAAGCCCCAAAAATTGACCTACTGTTTGCGCTGGCGCATGAAAATTAGAACCGCCCAACTCATAGGCCTTACGTTCCCATTCCCGTTGGAAAGCTACCCCATCGAGTGGATGCGTACCAAAGTCATCGGGACCTACATTAACTACGATAGCACTATTCGCAACACCGCTATCACGAGCATACAAACTCATGCCATTTACAACAACGCCACCATTTTCGGACGCAGATGCTACAACTTGGCCACCTGGGCACATACAGAAGCTATACGCTGTACGTCCTGTTTCTTTATCGTGGTATACAAGAGAATATTCTGCGGCCCCAAGGCCCAAGCTAGACGGTTCTACACCATATTGGGACTCATCGATTACAGCTTGATCATGTTCGATACGAACACCGATAGCAAATGGTTTTGCCGTCATTTCTACATTTCGTTTATGTAGCATTTCATAGGTATCACGTGCACTATGTCCTACACCAGATAAGACAACTGTAGTATCAATGCGCTCACTACCATTAATTTCAACACCTACGATGCGGTCATTTTCGATAAATAAATCTGTAATCTTCGCACCGAAACGAACCTCACCGCCCCATTCAATAATGCGCTCACGCATGGCTTTTACCATGGTGCGCAATTTATCTGTACCTACGTGAGGTTTATGTTTATATAAAATTTCCTCAGGCGCACCAAATTCAACAAATATTTGGAGATTTCGTGCAATCTAGGATGGGTAACGCGAGTCGTCAATTTACCATCAGAGAAGGTACCTGCACCACCCTCACCGAATTGAACGTTGGACTCAGGTTTAAAGACGCCCTCTTTCCAGAATGTTTCTACGTCTTCGCTACGAGTATCTACATCTTGACCGCGCTCAAAGACGATAGGACGGTAACCTTCACGGGCAAGATAAAATGCGGCTAACATACCTGCTGGACCAAAGCCCATAACTACGGGACGATGTGCTAATGGTACATTCCCATAAACGATAGGCTCTGGATCTTCTGCTGTAAATACAGATACATCCTTTTGTTTGCTTAGTTTTTTCATAATTTGAGCTTCGTTATGAACCTCAACAAACAAAGTATAGACAAAGACAATATTTGGTTTTTTACGAGCGTCTACGGCGCGTCGTACAACGTGAATCGTTTCAATAGCGCCTCGCAATTGGGGATATTTCTTTTCTACAATATCCTTTATATCCGACTTGACTGTAACAGCCACGCGGAGGTTTATTATTCTAATCATATCTTTCCTATTTTGGCTCCCTTCAGGGGCAGCTTATATCGTTATTATTTGACCTAAATCCCTAACAACTGATCTACAAGAAAATGGTTATACACTTTTATTATACAACACTACTATAAAAGCTAATAGCTAATATAGGATTAATAAAATAGGTCCTAACAGAGTATGTAAATAATACTCCATTAGGACCTTTAGCATCTAATTGTAATGATTGTGAAAGCTCTACCTGTACTACATTCAGCTGTACATTAAGTAGCATTCTTTTGAATTTCACATTAAATAGCTTTCTTTTGGATTTCTACTTTTACACGCACTGTTGAGGTATTACTATTGATGCCACTCGGTAAGACTAAGTTATAGGTACCTTGAATGATTTCTGTAGCACCAGATATATCAACCGGTTCCGTTTGAATATCAGTAATTGTATCAATCAGTTCTTCACGGCCTGTAACCGTTAACTGCGTAGGTGTAGCAGATGTGGATTTAACTTCGTAGCCCTCTGGTACAGTACCAACGGTCGGCACAGTAATAGGAACGGCTTTATTCTTACGCAATAAGTTAAGTTCATATTGTACTTGACCTTGATTAGGATTGATATGTACATCCAATACATTGCCAGCTATATCCCAAGCCTCTAAAGTACTTACAGCACTGAAGTTCTTAGTTTGTCCGGCAACATTGACCTTCATAACAACCTTGCTCACTGTATTAACTTGTTGCTTGCGCCCAGAAACAGTTACCTCTTTCGGCACAATCGTTACTGATTTCAAAGCAATGTCATCAGAGAATTTACCGATTGGAACAATTTCAACAGGAACCTTTCTTTCAGCATACTCGTCAACATTAATAGTGATATTGTCTGGTTTTACTTCCACAAGATTCATACCTGCAGGAGGCGTAAATCCAATAGTCACATTATTTTGACCTGGTTTTACACCAGACGCATCAATATAAGCTCGAAGATTATCTGACTTCATGGAAATAATCGTATCACGAGGGCCAGTCAATACAACACGTACTGTATCTGGTGCATCCTCTACGATATAGCCAGAATTGAGGTTTTGAACCTGTACAGGCACAGTATAGGTTACCTCCATCACAGGATTTTGATCCCGCATGATAAAGAACCACATGACGATAGCCGCTAGCAAGGATAAGAGCTTAGCAGGCCAGTTTCGTTTCAGATGAATCATCATTTGTTTGCCCTCCACTTCCACATACTAGTAATGGTTTGACGAGGGCGTTCCATAAAGGTGCGTAAAGCCTCCTTAATTTGATCCTCTGGTAAATGGCGATAAATATGACCGCCATAGGTATAAGAAATCGTACCTGTTTCCTCACTGACAACGACAACTACCGCATCAGTTTGTTCAGACAAACCGATAGCTGCACGGTGACGCGTACCTAGTTCAGTACTCAACGTACGGTCTTCAGTAAGCGGTAACAAGCATCCAGCTGCACGAATGCGACCATCGCGAATGATAAGAGCCCCATCATGAAGCGGTGTGCTCGGAACGAAGATATTTTTTTAATTAATTCACGGCTCAATACAGCATCCATTAAGATACCTGTATCTACGAAGTCATTAAGACCTACTTCTCGTTCAAACACGATGAGTGCCCCCGTATGTTCACGGGACATAACGCGTGCCGCCGCCATCACTTCATTGATAGCCATATCCATTTCCTCTTCGTTTACATTTTGAGCCTTGCTGAAAAATACGGCCGCGACCGAGTTGCTCAAGAGCACGGCGCAATTCAGGTTGGAACACGACTGGTAACGCAAAGAGGAGTACAGTCATACTTTGTTGCAAAATCCAGTTAATAACATATAGATTGAACAGATGACTGATTAGATTTATTATTGCTAAGAACACGATACCTTTTAAAAGAGCAACGGCTCGTGTATCTTTAAGCATCTTATATAAATAATAAATACCTATAGCAACAACGAAAATATCAAGGATATCAAGTAGCCTAAAGGTATGTATAAGTGCGTCAATATGCATAAAAATAACTCCTTATACAAAATAATAAGGTACAGTCAATTCTATGACTGTACCTTATATTTTAACTCATTTTGAGAGTACTGTAAATTTAGAAACAGATACTCCATGAGTTTTTTTCCATATAAATATATATTAATCTATAAAACAAATATTTTATATATATGCATTTTAAAGCAATCCCTTTGAACGCTTAAATGTTTTGTGTTTCAATCCACACATCCATTTGACCGCCGCAAACCATACCTTCTTTGAACAGCTACATCATCATCTAGTAAAACGTCGATACGACGGTGTGCTTCTTTTTTGTTCAAAGAATCAACTGCACTTAGACGAATTTCATTTTCTGCACGGCCACCACCGATAGTACCAAAGATGGAACCATCTGGGAATACAACCATAGAAGTACCTGCTTTACGAGGTGTGGATCCACGAGTATACAAAATAGTAGCAACAGCTAATGTTTCGTTTTTATGCTCCTCAAGATATTCAATAAACTCACGATTCATGGCTCACTCTACCTTTCCGCAATGAGCCGCCTTGTTTACCACGTACCACTGCCAAATATTCACTAACGATAGATAACGCAATTTCTTCCGGTGTTTGTGCACCAAGATCTAGCCCGATTGGAGCATAAACCATATCAAGCTCCTCTTGAGTCCAACCTTGCTCACGCAACACTTCAAAAGCGTAATGAATGCGCTTTTGACTACCCATAACGCCCATATACGTAGGCAAGTAGCCACGAAGTTGTTCAAGGCATATATTATCGTACTCATGCGCACGCGTTACGATGATAAAACCATTATACTCATCAAGAGGTAAATCGTCCTTGAAATTTTCTAAAGGCAAGCATTTACGTGTAACACGTTCATCAAAGAATTCAGGGACTACATATTCTGGACGGTCATCTACAACAGTGACACGACAGCCAATGAATAGCAGTAAATCTGTAATCGCTCGGCTCACATGACCAGCACCCAATACGAGAACGGACGGATCATTTTCTACTGGTTGTACGAAACATTCAATTTCGCCTACCATACATAGAGAATTAAGTTTTGCCTTATCTACTGTAAAACCTTCAATAGCTGTACCATATAGCACGCTACCATCTTCAGCATAAACAGTCTTATCCCCTTGACGAGGACCAGATAAAACAGTAACCATCAAGGTAGTTTCAGTAACCTGTAGACGATCTTTCATCACATCATAGATTGTTTCCATCTAAATTCCTTTCATAATCCCACGCAGTAACAGCCTCTAAAACGCCGCCGCCAACAGCTAGAGATTTATCTGAAATACTATAACAATGAGACTCTTCACAACGAGCATCAACATCGGCCAGTTTAAAATGGTCCGACACAATGAGTCCACTCTTTAGAATGCCTCTAAGAATACCTGTAATTTTTGCCCGTACTGGTTCATCATCGACATAACCAATAACCTCATTAGCCTGTACAGAATCACCAATATGACGCTTTGCCGTAAATAGACCAGCCTTTGGCGAGTGTATTACACGTTCATGAGTATAGCCACCTACATTGCCAGGAATACCTGTGTTCGGCTGAGCAGGGCCATCATAGATACAGCGACCTAAGGAATGACCACGCATTGTTTCGATGACTACATCTACATCGTCCCCTGCGGTAAACCCAGGCCCAACACCGATGACAAGCTCTGCATCATCACGTTTTGTACCTAGATTCTTCTTACTTAAAATACCATCTACTACAACAGCTGGTTTCAGTGTATCTAATAACTCTTCGTATGAACTAGTCACAACGGGAATTATCCCTTGTGCCAAAGTATCTTTCACTTCACTAAGGGCAACATGACGGGCTACAAAGCGTTCCAAAACCATTTCACCACGATGAACGGCATTACCGTAGCATACTTCTCGGCGAATCATAGTAGGAATCGCAATTTCACTAATAACCACGGGATAACCCGCCCGTTTCAATCTATATACAGCGCCGGAAGCGATATCTCCGCCTCCGCGCATGAGCACTAATGGTTTCATAATGCCTCACTTTCACGATGTTTTAAACGCTCAAAATCATCGGGTGTGTCGATATCGTCACCAATATCGTCACGAATCCATAATTTCAAGACATAGTCCTTGCCATCACCACGAATGATGGTCTTACCGCCTTGATCCCCTTGGATCTGTTGTAAAAAATCAAACCAATGAGAACCAAAGAGAACGGGGTTTCCCGATTGATAGTTCTCCCCATAATATGGGACAACGATAGTTTTTGAATGAAAGTTTTCACTAAATGCACTAATGACCTCATGTACGACAGCATTCGTCAGAAGAGGTTGATCCCCTACTGAGCAAAGAATACCATCTAACGGTATGGGCGATGTTTCTACTAAATGACGTACCCCCATCGCTATGGACACACCTTGTCCTAGCTGAGGATGCTCATTTCGAATCGCTTCAAAACCATAGGATGTGACAATAGGTTCTAGCTTTTTCATGATCATCACCAGTAACCGCCACAAAAGGTAGTTTACATGACATCGCAGATACTACCGAACCACCCCATCCACATTGAAGAGCCCCACAGACCGCATCTAGAACAGTCTTGCCACGCCAGGGCAAGAGCTGCTTATTACATCCCATGCGTTTGGCTTGTCCTCCTACGAGGAGGACAATGCCAATATGCAAAGGACGACGGTCTATGGGGTCTCTCATTGTACTGAAAGTGGTATTACAATTTGCTTTCACATTAGTCATGAGTACCTACCGACATTGAATGATGCGACGGATTTCGCAACTTGCTTTATATCCATCAGCTAAGATGATAGCAGAAATATCGCTATCCACAATATGATCAATAAAATCATCGATGATGCGATGTTGCACTGTTTCATAACCAGTACAGAATAGGATCTTTTTCCCTTTGCTGTATTGGAATAAACCTTGCTTGTGTAATACAAGATCAGCCAACATACGCGGTGTTACAATAGCCCCCATATCGCGCTTTACGATATCTTGAACGAGCTCAATATTATGTACGTGTTCATCATCAAGGGGAGCCCCTAGCATTTGTAGGTTAACAAGACCAATCGTAGTCTTTGTAAGGGTTGGAATAACAGGTTCACTCGTCTTAGGCGCCTTGAGCCATTTTTCCTTCGCCCCATCTGCTTCTACCACAATTTGCCAGTTAGGATGTAACTTAGATAAACCATCGATAAGATCACAATCTAAGGAGTCTACTTTTGTTCCTGTAATTCCAGAGAACCACGCACCACAATAACCATGTAACACACGATCAGTACAATACTCATCTGCTTCATTAATATTTTGAGTATAAATCGGTTTATAATGAGCAACCTGAGATTCATAAAGTCGAGTCGTAGTCGTAACTACGATGGGCTGACCTTTCAGCCGTCCATATTCTACTAGCTTTGAAAGCACAGTCGTTTTACCGCCTGCCCCAACAAGGGCAACGATTCCCGGCTGAATCAGTCGATTCCAATAGGATGTTTGTGATGTCATAGAACCAGGCCTCCTTAAAAAGTAACAAGAAATTAAAACTCCCTATACTTTACATTTCTCGTCCATAGCCATAAATACCTTCTCAGGTGTCATAGGTAATGTACGAACATCCGCACCAACTGCATTTTTAATAGCATGTTGGATAGCTGGACAACCAGTGTTAATAACAACTTCACCAATAGATTTAGCACCAAAACCGCCAGTTGGTTCATAAGACTCTACGAAGTCTGTATGTAATTCACCGATATCTTGACGAGTTGGAATTTTATAAGTCATAAGGTTACTAGTCTCTAAGCGACCATTATTAGAATAGCGTACATCTTCATATAGCGCCATGCCGATTGCTTGTACTACACCGCCCTCAACTTGAACGCGAGCCAATTTAGGGTTAATAACAGTACCGCAGTCGATGCAGGAATAGAAGTGAAGAGGAATAACCTTACCAGTTTGTTTGTCTACTTTTACCTCTGCAATAGATGCCATGAATGGAGGTGGGGATGTATGACTGCCCCATGTAGCGAAACCAGATAATTGTTCTGCTTTAACACCTACTAATAATTCGGAGCTAATTGATGGATATCCATAGTTTTGGAGCCATCTTTTGTTGTGGCTACAACGCCATCAAATTCAACATTTTCAACATCAGTTTCAAAGAATTCTGCGAATTTAGCAATAATTTTAGTGCGCAATTCTTCAGCAGCCATCTTAGCAGCTGTGCCAGTTACATATGTCGTACTAGATGCATAGGAACCTGGGTCGAATGGTACGATATCTGTATCGGATTCAACAACAGTCATATATTCCATAGGACAACCGATTACTTCGCAGGCCATTTGAGTCAATACAGTATTAGAGCCCATGCCCATTTCGGAAGAACCAGTGTACAATGTGTAGTTACCATCATCGCCAAGACGAATTTCTACAGATGCTACGTCGATATTAGCAACGCCAGAACCTTGCAACGCTAATGCCATGCCAAGACCGCCGCGATAGCGCTCATCAATATCCCAAGAATGAGGGCGTTCATCCCAACGAGCCATTTCTTTTACGCGATTTATTGTATCTTGGAACAGACCAGAGTCAAGATATTCATCTGGAGCGTATACCAAGCTTTGTTCACCTTGAGCAATCAAGTTCTTTTGACGCAATTCAGCAGGGTCAACGCCCATTTTATCCGCCAAATTATTAACAGCACACTCTAATGGCCATAACGCTTCTGTAGCACCATAACCACGGAATGCACCGCCTGGTGTATGGTTCATGTATACGCCTTCTGTACCGTAGTGGATAGCTGTCGCTTTATTGTATAAAGGAATGGACTTATGCTCACCAGCTGTAGTAGTAGTGAAACAGTGAGTTGCATGAGCACCTGCATCAGTAATAGAGTCCATATCAATTACTTTGATAATTCCATCTTTTGTAGCACCTACGCGGATTTTCCATTCACGAGCATGACGTGTAGTGGAGCAAGTTTGCGATTCTGTGCGATCATATAAAAGGTAACAAGGTTTCTTCAATGTCCAGGCTACAAAGGCTGTCATAATTTCTGTACAAGCCGTTTGTTTAGAGCCAAAGCCACCGCCGATACGAGGTTTTAATACGCGAACTTTAGTAGCAGGAATGCCAAGAGCACGTGCGATGTGACGGCGAACATGGAATACGATTTGCGTAGAGGATACAATTACTACACGACCTAATGCATCTACATAACCAAAGCTTTGGAATGGTTCCATTGCTGTTTGGCGTGTAGCCTGGTCAAAGTAAGTACCATCTACTACATAATCACATTAGCAAGTTCTGCTTCAACATCACCTACGCGTTTGTGATAGGATACGCAAATATTACGTTTATAGTCTTGACCTACAGGAATATTGTTATGAATATCATCTTCCGAATGCACTACTGTTTCATGGTCAATAGCTGTATGCATATCAAGTACAGGTTTTTGTACTTCGTATTCAACCTTGATAAGCGGCATGGCCTTTAAAGCTGTAGCCTCATCTTTAGCTACTACGAGAGCAACTTCATCGCCAACGTAACGAACTACAGGGTCTAAGATAAGCGCATCATAAGCAGATGGCTCTGGATAGGTTTGACCAGCCAATGTAAAACGAGTATGAGGCACATCTTCATGTGTAAAGATCGCTTCTACACCGGGGATCAATTTAGCTTTAGATGTATCAATAGATTTAATGCGCGCCTGTGCATGAGGGCTACGAAGAACCTTAATAACGAGCGCATCTTTGGTAACAAAATCGCCTGTATAGGACGGCTTACCAGTCAAAATACCTTTAGAGTCAACTTTGTCATAAGCTTTACCAATGTGCTGTTTCATTATTATAGGCCTCCTTCTAAGAATTTACGAACCCCTCGAAGTTGTGATTCATAGCCAGTACAACGGCACAAGTTACCAATGAGATACTCGCGGATTTCATCATCACTAGCCTTTGGATTTTTGCGTTTCAAATTGATAGCGCTCATCATCATACCAGTTGTACAGAAACCACATTGGTCCCCACCTTCACTAGCGATGCAAGCTGCTAGTAATTCAGCTTCTTCTTCTAAGCCTTCTAATGTAGTGATTTTATGACCTGGTCCACGGAATGTAGGATATGCACAAGATAATACGATTTCGTCGTCTACCCATACAGTACAAAGGCCACAGTTTGTTGTATCACAGCCACAACGTACGCTATAATAACCAAGATTACGCAATGTATCCAACAACATTTCGTCAGTTGGCACATTAACTGTTACATTTTTATTATTAATATTTAGTACGAGTTCCATTATTGTGCCACCTCCTTAGCTAAGCGTTGAACCATTGCTTCACCATTTCCATGCGGTATTCTTTAGACGCATGGGAGTTAGATTGATAAACTAATTCTTCAGATGCCAATTGACCTGCTTCTTTTGCTGCAGCCAATCCTTTTTCTGAAAGCAAAGCACTTGCTTTTTCTGCTAATTGAGGCACGCCAGGTCTTGTACCGATGTACACTTCAACGCCTTTGTCATCACGGCGAAGAGCACCTGTCAACACTGGGAAATCGCCACGAGAGATGCGAAGTGCTTCCACAGCTACAGGCACATCTACTTTAGGAATGCGAATTTCCATGAGAATATCACGTTCTCTATACGTCATATAGTCTTGCATGGACATGCGACCACCTTTAAAGGTAACGATGTCTGCATGGACTGCCAACAATGCAGGAATAATATCGGAGAAGCCGAACCTACTAGCTACAGATCCGCCCATTGTAGCTGTATTACGGAATTGAACGCCAAGGATTTCCTTAACTCCTTTAACTACGGCACCACCGCAGAATTGTTGTAATGGCTCAAAACGTTCCACATCTCCTTGTGTCGCCATAGCGCCAATTACAAACTCGTTCTCCTCTTCACAAACATAACGCAAATCAAGGCTTGCCATATCGATCACTGATGGCCATGTGCGTCTACCTAAACGCAACCAGCAACCGCCAGCTAGCATTGGAGCAGTTTTGTTTTTTGTGGCTAATTCATAAGCCTCTTCCACCGTCTTCGGTTGTAATACTTTCATAAATGCTAACATAATCTGTCCTCTCAATGGTATACTAATACTAACAGAACTTAGATGATAACCATAAAAATGCAAGTATCATCGAACTACAAACCTAGAAGGAACTCATTAAAATCTATAGAAATTCCTCACGTTTCTTATACTTTTATTGTACCAATAATTCGCTATGAAATCTACGATGAAATATATAAATTTACAAGAAATCTGCAAAGAACTGAATATTTATGAGTTTCGGTGTCGCATCTTGGCCACTACCTGAGAATGCAAAATCCATTTTATACGAAAGTAACCCATGTCCCTTTACGGCTGCCAATGTAGAGGAAAGACTATTAGGAACATCCCTTTTCACACCTAAAAGTGCTATTGTCTGTCTTTTCCCATACTATGTAGAGCATAAAGACCATTCCAATTTATCCCGCTATACATGGGCCACAGATTACCATCTAGTCATCAATGAATATTTAAAAAAGCTTATTGAAAAATTACAAATAATAAATACAGACGCACAGTTTTCCATTCACTGTGACACCTCCCCTTTAGCCGATCGTTACATGGCTTACTTAGCAGGTCTCGGGTTTTACGGCAAAAATAATTGCTTCATCAGCCCTAAATGGGGTTCTTATGTGGTGATTGGAACGATTTTAACAACCTTAGAACTAGAACCTGATACTCCACTAACTCAATCCTGCACGGGATGTAATCGCTGCATTACTGCCTGTTTAGGTCAATGCTTAGGGCATGATGAGTTTAAATTCGATACCTGTAAAAGTTACTTAACCCAGAAAAAAGGAGAACTTACTTCAGAGGAGGAGCATATCATAGCTAAAACTCCCCTCGTATTTGGCTGTGACGTGTGCCAAGAAGTGTGCCCGCACAACAAAGATATTTCTACTACACCAATTCCAGAATTCCAATCAGTAGAACCGTACATTGATAGAGATGAATTAGATTCACTAACGAACAAAGAATTCAAAGCTAAATACGGACATCGTGCCTTCTCATGGCGTGGCAAAAAAATACTAATAAGAAATCAAGAAATTATTGAATCTAAAAAGCTGTTATAATTTATAACAATTTATAATACCTTTCTAGTCTTTGACATCTGTTTAGCAAAAACTTATAATATAATGACAGAGATAGCTAGATGCCTAGGAACGTCCAGCTCATCCCTAAAACTTTATTCGAGATGTAAAATGGCTGTGACGTCCTCTAAGGTGTTATGGCTATTTTTCGTTTTTACGGCAAATAAGCACTACGAATGCCCCACAAGTGAATATTTTTACAGAATAAAAAGAGACGACCAAGGTCGTCTCTTTTTTAATTACTATTTGATTTCGTAATAGTTTAGCTCATCTAAGCTCTTACCAAGGGCTGGCATATAGGTTTCAAGGAACATATCTACCTCGGGCATGTTGAGAGCTTTTAGTTTTACTAATATGGAGTCATGTGCTTCTTTAAACTCGTCGTTTCCTGCCTTCAGTTCGTTCACACACTTCATATACGCTGAAATCGTGTCTGCTGCCTTTACGATAGGCCACTCTTCACTTTCTTCAGCATCTACAATGAAAGGCTTATATACCCCTTGTAAACGCTCTGGCAAAGTAGAGAGCATCTTTTCTTGTGCCAAGGATTCAACTTCACCATAAAGCTCACGTAATTTTGGATCAAAGTACTTAATAGGTGTTGGCATATCGCCTGTAAAGATTTCACTCACCTCATGGTACATGGCAATAACGGCTACTTTATTAATATCTACATTGCCACCGAAGTATTCGTTCTTCAGAGCTGCCAAGTTATGAGCTACCATAGCTACTTCAAGGCTATGCTCTTGAATATTTTCTGTTTCTGTATTGCGCATAAGACTCCATCGATTGATAAAGCGCATGCGTTTTAAAAAGGCAAAAACGAACTCATATAACCCCCATTACAAATAGTTCCCCTAAATAACTCCACGAAGTTTAAAGCCATAATCAAGGAATTGTACAGCTTCTTCCCAACGATTATCATCATTAAGCATAACTACAATCATAGTATGACCATTACGCGTAGCAGATGCAATTAAACATTCCCCTGCAGCATTCGTAAAGCCTGTTTTCAAACCATTGGCACCAGGATATTTGTTGCGAATGAAGTGATTCGTTGTACGAATTGTTACAGGTGCACGATTTTGGTATGGCACCTTATAGTAATCATTAGCAACCTTATCGCGGAACATTTGGTATTTCATACCATACGCAGCAATCATCGCCAAGTCACGAGCCGTAGAGTGATGCCCCATTTGAGTTAATCCATGTGGATTTAGGAACACACTATTCTTTGCACCTGCTTTAGCAGCAATACGAGTCATATCTTTACCAAATTTTTCTACAGAGCCACTTACATTTTCTGCTACTACAACGGCCGCATCATTGCCACTAGCAACCATCATGCCCTCGATAACAGCTTCTAATGTGATTTGATCGCCTACACGAACGCCTAAATTAGATTCTTCCATGCTCGTTGCATAACTACTAATAGTAGCTAATTCATCAAGTTGAGTACCTTTAAGCTCTAGTGCCGTTAACAAGGTAACCATTTTTGTAGTACTCGCTGGGTGCATCCATTTATCAGGGTTTTTAGCAAATAAAATTTCCTTTGTATCCGCATCAATGAGGACTACCGCCTCACCGACCGTAGATGGCGGTGCAATATATGCCGCATAGGAAATACTAGAACCCAGTAAAACAGCCCCTATAAAGGCTATCACGAAAACAATTCGCTCCACATCGTAAACAAATTCGTTGTTAAAGATATCATATATCTCACTTTCTACATTCCATTTAACTTTCTTGACTATCATCAATGGCAACATTCGTTCCACTCGCTTTTTTCTTAGTTCCCTTAATTTCACCAGTAGAGTTATCTACATTTTGAAGATATACAACACGTTGAGGATATGGAATGTCGATACCATATTTATCGAACGCATCTTTTACATCAGACATAATTCCATATTGCACATCTAAGAAGTCTTTCGACTTAACGCGTGCATAGGCAGCAATGCGTACAGAGTTATCGCCGAATTCAGAAATACCAATTTCCATATCTTTAGGATTGAGTACACGTTTATCAGCAGCAAAAATATTTTTTAAGATTTTAATTGCTTCATGATGATTATTGTTATAACCAATATCAAAGACGAACGGGATAACCCTTTCATGGGTATAAGCAATATTAGTTATGGCTTGAGAGGTAAGGATAGAGTTTGGTATATACACATTTTTTTGATCTTTAGTAGTGATAATAGTATACATAAATTGAACAGACTTAACACTACCTACAGTATCTCCAACTTGAATAACATGACCTGCTCTAAAAGGCTTAAATATAAGAATTAATAAGCCTGATGCCAAGTTAGATAAGTTGCTTTGTAAGGCCAAACCAATACCTAAACCAAAGGCACCAAAGGCTGCTACAAAGGATGTAGTAGGAACACCAATTTGATTTAAGCAAATCAATATTAGACCTACTAGCAATGTATAATTGATGATCTGCGTAATAAAGCTCATCGCAGCAGAGTCATAAGAGGCCTTAGTCATAATACGTACAGCAAAGGCTTTTACCCATTTAATAGCATAACGACCTACCCAAAATATAATAAGAGCTAATAATATATTGCCCGCTTGAGAAAAGAACCAATCTCGAAATTGAATCAATACATTCGCATCTTTAAACAATATTTCTGATGCAGAATAAAAAATATTGCCCATATTAAACCTCCAATAATAAAACTACATAAATGATTGAGCACATCTATTAATATGGTCATCATAAACATATATGCTATAATTTAATAAATATATTTTACACGATATAGTAAAGTTATTATATCGTTATATTACATATATAACAATCTAAATCTAGGGAGACTTACATGTTAAACAATCCATACGAAGCACCACAAGAGCTTGCTACCGGTGGTTATATAACCAAGGAGCTACACTCCGTTACAGTGCACTTTGACGATATTCACTATTCCCTTTCTAGCGGACAATTAAACGGTGGTTATCACCACACACTGGCCGTGCGCAACCAACAATTAACATATCAAATCGAAACAGAAAAAGATTTACCAGGTGGCTCGGTAGCCAACTATTTAGCACAAGAGTTCGAGCAAATCGATACGCCAGTCCATTTTAGTACAGCGCTTCTTACGTCTGCTACAATGACACTACACGCCTATGCTAAGGTCGAGGAGAAAGATACTATCGTAGAGACTATCGTTACTGCAGGCTATGAGAAAACAGCCCATCGTGCAGGCACAGGGTATTGCTATGAAGAACGGGACGGGGCGTTTGTAACGCCTGGCACAATCAACATCCTCGTCTTTACGAATAAGGCCTTAACTGACAGCGCCATGGTGAAAGCTATGATGACCATTACAGAGGCTAAAACTGCAGCCCTCCAAGATTGGGGCGCTGAAAGTGTGAAACTCTATCCATTTATGAACGAGGATATTCCTGATGCGCTCACAAAAGAACGCAACACCACTGCTACTGGTACCTCTACAGATGGCGTCATTCTCACCATCGATACAAATGGTGACGTCTTAACCGACGCAGGCACCTTCTCCTTGTTTGGGGACACCTTAGCAAAAGCAGTTTATGTAGGCGTACAAAGAGCATTAGAAAATGCTATCGACGCGGAATAAATATATCACACGCTCTACAAACGATATATCATTGGATCTATCGCTCACTTAATATATCATTTAATATACTGCTTATAAGAAAAAAGATAATACTCAAATGAAAACCGCACATCCTAGGCGATCGGGATGTGCGGTTTATTGCATATAAAACTGTTATACACAATATAACAGTTGAAAATGAATATCAAATTAAATTTTGAGAGTCTATTTCAATTTCACTAAATAATTATATCAAGGCTAGTTATGGTAGCCCATTTCTTCAACTATAAATAGCTACTTTAGATATTCAGTTGTCTATTCATCAATCCATTAATATTTATAGAAGAATTGTTGTAACTTTTTAAGATTTTTAGTTCTTGTAAGACCTAACATTAATAGGATGCGAGCCTTTTGTGGACTCAAGGTGTCACTTACCAGATACCCTGCCAATGTATCTTGAGGAACCGCAGATACCATACCACTGCCCGTACGAGAGGCACGTACAGTTGGGAACTTCGTATTCTGAGTAATTTGGCGTACATTTTGTGGAATTGTGCCATGACCGAGACCAGTTAAAATCAAACCATCTGGATTTGTAGCAACCACACTCATAGGCACCATATCATCCATACCACCATAGCAAGTTAAAAGCACTACCCGTGGCAATTCTTTTAGATCCCTCACATCAAACTCAGAATCTTTAGTATTACAACGAGTGGATGCTTTATAGTAATGAGCTATTCCATCTTGTACAATGCCAAGATGTCCTACTAATGGACTATCAAAGGTCGCTACATTTGTCGTATTACATTTAGACACATCACGTGCACCATCAATATAACCATTTAAAACGACTACTACGCCTTTGCCTGCGGTTTCAGGAGTTCTTGCCACTTGAATAGCTTGTAATAGGTTAATAGGACCATCTGCACTAATAGCACCGGCTGGTCTCATAGAACCAGTAACGACAATTGGCTTATCAGTATGTACAGTAAGATTAAGGAAATATACTGTTTCCTCCATACTATCTGTACCATGAGTAATAACAACACCGCCAATATCATCTTGATCAACTAATTGTTGCACTAGCTTAGACAAGTCTAACCAGTGTTTTACGGTAATATCGGAGCTTTCAATATTACTAAACTGAATATATGTATATGGGCCATATGGTTCCGTACCAGGTACAGAGGCTAAGATTTCATCGAGTCCAAGTACGCCTGCTGTGTAACCCGTCAAATCTGTATCAGAAGCACCTTGCCCTGCAATCGTTCCACCAGTACCTATCAAAGCAATTCTCTTCTCCATATTACCTCCACTATATAAATATAAAGCAATTAATGTTGTTAAATGTTTGGATTAAAGGATGGCATCATTTCTAATTTATGTTTATTGATGCGGTTCAAACGATCAATACGTTCCTTCGTAGCTAAATCTTCAATTTCGCCAGTTCTAATATAGCGGTCCAACATAGCATAAGTAAAGCCTAGTTTATCTTCATCAGACTGACCACTAAGACCATCGCTAGGAACCTTATCTACTAAATATGCGGGAATATCTAAAAGTTTACCAATTTGACGTACCTCTTCTACAACGAGTCTTGCAAGAGGACTAAAATCACCTGCACTATCACCAAATTTTGTAGAATATCCAACGTAATCTTCCGAGCCATTACAAGTATTAGCTACGCGAGCGCCGTTCGGCAAGTTTTGTCCCACTGCATAGAGTGTCGCCATTCGTAATCGAGGCGGCGTATTAATAGCTGCATCTCGAGACAAATCGTTTCTACCCGTTACAACGTCATAGCCTTCACCTTGAACAATAGCTTGCGTTAAGGCTTCGTAAGCAGCACCAATATTAACCGTTATATGAGGAATACCTAAATGCTCTACTACAGCCTTGGCATCGTCGATATCGGATTGAACACCGTTAGGCATGAGAACACCTACTACTCTATCTGCCCCTAAGGCTTCTTTGCAAAGAGCGGCTACAATAGTTGAGTCCTTACCGCCTGAGATACCAACAACGGCACTACAAGTGGGGCCATTTTGACTAAAGTAATCTCGAATCCATTGAATGAGGGCATCCTTTATAGCTTGTGGATTTTCTAACATAGGCCCTCCTATTTTTTCCGATAAATACGGTTCAATAAATCAAGTTTCAATTGATAATAGCTTGGACTCATATCAAGATAATGACGATGAGGATTTTCAAAACGTTGTTCTTCAGGCCAAATTTCATTAGTCAATTGGTCTTTAACATATTGACGAATTTCCTCAAGGGTTGGTAACTCTTTAATTAATTTACCGTCCTTGATGATGAGCTGTTTCATTTCTTTAAAAGTACAGTTTTCAAAGTATAATTCACGCCAAGGTTGCTCAGGGTTAATATAGCGATATGGCTCCTCTGTATCAGGTACCTCACGCAGCAAAGTCATTAAGTCTGCAATGGCACGACCTTTTTCATTGTATACGCGGTACACCTTTTTAAGACCTGGATTTGTAATTTTTTCAACGGCCTCAGAAATCTTAATACGAGGTTCCCATTTACCATCTTTCTCGATGCTTGCAATCTTATATACAGCGCCAAATACAGGATCACTCTTAGAGGTGATGAGTCTTTCACCTACCCCAAAGATATCGATAGGACCACCTTGAAGGAGGAGAGATTTTATCGTATATTCATCAAGGCTATTAGAAGCCATAATTTTACAATCTTCTAAGCCTGCATCATCTAGCATGCGACGTGCTTTTTTTAGCCAAATACGCAAGGTCACCAGAGTCAAGGCGAATACCTTTTAAGCGTTTACCCATAGGTTCTAATACATCTTTAGCAACCTGAATAGCATTTGGTACACCAGAATTTAATACATCATAAGTATCTACAAGGAATACAGCATTATCTGGATATACCTCAGCATAAGCCTTGAAAGCATCGTATTCAGAGCCGTAATACATAACCCAACTATGGGCCATAGTGCCGCTCACAGGAATACCAAATTGTTGTCCCGCTAATACCGTTGCAGTAGAGCCTACACCGCCAATATACGCAGCGCGCGCACCATATACGGCAGCATCCACATTATGAGCTCGACGAGCCCCAAAATCGGCTACCACTCGCCCATCTGCAGCACGAACAATACGGTTAGCTTTTGTAGCAATTAAGGATTGATGGTTCATCATAGTAAGCACTGCAGTTTCTACGATTTGTGCGTCTATGAGAGGTGCTACGATAGTAATAACCGGTTCATTAGGATAAATAATAGAGCCTTCAGGGAATGCGTACACATCACCTGTGAAGGAGAAATCTTTCAAATAGTCTAAAAATTCATCGCTAAAAATGCCTTGGTCGCGCAAATAAGCAATGTCACGTTCATCAAAGTGTAAATTCAAAATGTACTCAACGATTTGCTCGAGACCACCAAAAATGGCGAAGCCACCCTTGTCTGGATTGCGTCTAAAGAAAACGTCAAATGCGACGCGATCCATTTCTTCTTGTTTCGTAAAGTAGCCGTGTGCCATGGTCATCTCATAAAAATCCATAAGCATACTGATATTGCGACTGTCATGTTGCATTAGTTCACCAACCTTCTAAAATCGAATGGATTTATTAAATCGTTAATCGTATACAATCATTATACAATATAATTCCTATATAGCTAGTCTCTGCATTAGCTATGCTAATAATCATTCTTGTGATATAACTATATATATAAACTAATTATTTATATATTCCCTGTGTATGTCTGTGAAAATCGTTACTATAAGAGGCTAAAACAAGCAATCTAAGTGAAGTAATCATTCACTTAAGCCCTTCTTGTATAGCACTTGTTATAAGGGCTTTTATTAGATAATACATATATGATTTACAAGAGAATGAAAGGTACCATTATGGAAACAATCGTTCAAGCAAAACGCGTATTAGAAATTTTTAAAGAAATGAGCCAAATTCCTCGCGAATCTGGCAATGAAAAAGGCATTAGTGATTACATCGTAAACTTTGCTAAAAACCTAGGTCTTGAAGCTCATCAAGACGAGATCTTAAATGTAGTTATCAAGAAGGATGCATCTCCAGGCTACGAAAGCCGCCCAAGTATCATCATTCAAGGTCATATTGACATGGTATGTGTAAAAGATCATGCTTCTAACCATGACTTCTCTAAAGATCCAATTGCTAATATCATCGAAGGCGAATGGATGCGTGCTGATCACACCACTTTAGGTGCCGACAATGGTATGGGCGCTGCTATGATGCTCGCTATCCTAGAGGATGAAAGCCAACAACATGGCCCTATGCAATTATTGTTCACCACTAATGAAGAAACAGGTATGGACGGTGCTTTGCCCTTAAAGAAGGTCAAGTAACTGGTGATTACCTTATCAATCTTGATACAGAGGTTGAACATGATTTTACTGTTAGCTGCGCTGGCGGTTGCCACGTACATGTAAACATTCCATTGTTACGCGATAACAACCAACCAGGCTATGATGCGGGCTTGTCCATCACTGTAACTGGCCTTAAAGGTGGTCACTCTGGTATCGAAATCAACGAGCAGCGAGCAAACTCCAACCAAGTATTAACTCGCGTACTCTATGATATTCAACAACAATATCCTGTAAGCTTGGCATCTTTCGAAGGTGGCGTTAAGCATAATGCTATTCCATCTAAATCTGTAGCTGTTTTATCTGTACGCTCCGAAGATGTGGCAGCCATTAAAGCATTACTTGCATACCAAGAAAAACAATACCAACATGAATATGAAGTCGCAGACCCAGGTCTCAAATTCGTAGTGGAAGATGTAGCGACTCCAGAGGTAGTATACGCAGATGACACAACAGAAGCACTCATTACGTATATCTATCTTGCACAAGATGGGGTTCACTCTGTAAGTAAATCCATTCCAAACCTTGTAGAAACATCTAACAATATCGCTATTGTTCGTGAAAATGCACATACACTAGAAATAGTAATTTCTATCCGCAGCTCCAACAGCAATAGCCTTGAATTCTTGACTAAGAAAATGATGCTTCTTGCTAAAGCTCTTGGTGTATCTGCAGAGCGCACTGGCGGTTACCCTGCATGGGAATACGACAAAGGCTCTAAATTAGAAGAGCAAGCGATTTCCTTACATAACGAAATGTTTGAGACACCAGCCAATGTTAATGCTGTTCACGCTGGCCTTGAATGTGGTCTATTGAAAGGCATATTGCCAAATACACAAATGATCAGCTTTGGTCCTACAATCGTAAGCCCACATACGCCTACAGAACGCGTCCACTTACCATCTGTAGAGAATGTGTATGTATACCTCAAAGCATTGTTAGCAAAATTACAATAATACAGTCTCTCTCCATCCCTCCTATAGGGCATCCAGTTGAGCTCCCCTCACTGAATAATCTATAGGAGGGATTTTTTTATAAATTTATCAAAATATATAAATAAATATTTATCCAAATAGGAGTATGTTTTCATATATATTACATAAGGCATACACCTTTTTATTTACAAATAATTATGAATATCAACTACACTCTGCTAGTATACTCATATAAAGTATATATCCCATATATTTTAAAAGACTCCGTTAATTCCTGATATATCCGTGATTTCCTATATACCCCAGGGAGTATTTTCTGTGTTATCCTATAGGTGTATACTGTGTTTACATTACTCAGGAGGTGTATATGATTCCAATAGTTATCATATCCGGATTTCTCGGATCTGGGAAAACAACATTCCTACAACATATACTAAAAGAACATAAATCTACAGATAAAATTCTCATCATAGAAAATGATTTTGGCGAAACCAGCCTCGATGCGGTAAATCTCGCTAAATCAGGTGCTACTGTTCGCGAAGTTACATCTGGCTGCATTTGTTGTAGCTTACAAGGTAATTTTCAACAAGCATTGCTCGATATTCTCCAAAATTACGAAATTGATGTTATCTATATCGAGCCATCTGGTGTCAGCAAATTAAGTGAAATCATCCATACTTGTAAGGATGAAGAAATTGCAAAATCCGCCTATGTGCACGCTTCAATTACGACCGTTGATGCAATGCAGGCACCTATGTTTATCAAAAACTTTGGGCTCTTCTTTAAAGATCAAATTACCCATAGCGATGCGATCTTCTTGAGCCATACAGAGGATATTCAACAAACAAGTATTACAAAACGTATGATTCGTGACCTTGCACCTAATACGCCAATCCACGAAGAAGCATGGGATACCCTTTCCCTGCGGGACTACATAAAACGACTCTATCATTGTCACGACGACAACTGCTTGCATGATGAACATCTATTTATGAGTCATACCTTTAAAGATTTGCGCACTCTCAGCCTCGTACAATGGAAAACCATATTAGAAGGCATGCCAGATACAGTACTTCGTGCAAAAGGTATTGTACCAACTACAGAAGGACCTCACGAACTTCAGTATGGCACACATTACTGTTCCCTTACACCTACTGAGTCTACCGATTATAGCTTAGTCGTTATTGGCACAGATTTTAATGTACCAATGGTGCATAACGAAGTGTGTCAATCATGATACCTGTTTATATCGTTACAGGCTTCATTGGCTCTGGTAAAAGCACCTTCATTAACGAACAAATACAACACCGTAAAAAGTTAGGTGGTACAGCACTTATTAGTGCCGAAGAAGGCAGTGTAGAGCTTATCAAAAAGCCATTACAGCTCGATGCAGATACATTGAGTGCTATCAGTCCTACGAATCCATCCTCTTACGACACTATAGCTAGTGAAATCGCAAACTATATAGAGCGAGTCAACCCCAAAGAAATTTGGATTGAGTGGAACGGCATGCTCGGCTTTCACCAATTGGAAACCTTGTTATATAGTGAAAAACTGAGCCATCTATTACAAATAGAAAAGGTCTTATATATTTGTACAGATCAATTTGTATCAACCATATTACCAGGTTTAGGAAATGATGTAGCAAGTCAATTGTATAGTGCAGACTGTATTATCACTGAAACGCCTACACATCACGCTTTATTGCGCACCTACAACGGCGAAGCAAAAATTGTTACACAGCCTAGCCCTGAAAAGGTGGAGCAATTATGTCGAAATTCAACATGGGGCCTTATCCCTAATCTATTAGTTATCGGTATTACCACTTATATACTATTAGTTACTGCCTTTCGACACGATATTCCTTATTCCATACACCACTGCTTTGCCATTATTACGGGTCTCGTTATCGAAGCAATTCCGTTCCTCCTACTAGGAACCGTGGGCTCAACGGTCATTCGCTACTTTTCGTACCACAAAAGGTATTATTAAAACTCTTGGGCGATCACTCTTGGAAAAAGCTATGGTGCTGCAATGATTAGTGGTTTTGCATTACCCATCTGTGACTGTGCCATCATCCCACTATTTAAAAGCACTCGTAGATAGAGGGTATCCCTTTATCGGTAGCGCTTCTATTTATGCTGGCTAGTCCAATCATCAATCCCGTTACCATACTCTCTACGTGGTATGCATTTCCCCGACAATCCCTATGCTATCCCTGTGGCGTATCGTGTTAGGCCTAGGTGTGGCCTTTATTAGTGGCCCTATCCTTCCGATTCTGGCCTCTATCTACATCTACGATGAAAGTAAGAACGCCTCAGAACCTTAGCTATGAAGAAATCGTCTTAGAATCAGCTAAATCTAAGCATATTGATAAGAAACGGCTGTTAATCCATATGGAAAAAGAGTTTTCCCAACTCCTATTCTACTTTTCTATGGCAGCTGGCGTATTATCTGTAGTCCAAGTATATGGTAAACCGTGGCTACTCAAGGCAGGTTTTACATTACCAGACTTCGCCGCCATTCCAATTCTATTAGTATTGGCGTTCTTCTTCTCTATTTGTTCTACATCAGATGCTATCATCGGCAAGTCCTTAAGCACCCTATTCCCGATTAGTTCAGTTATGGGCTTCCTCATCTTGGGGCCTATGTTAGATATAAAAAATGTATATCTATTAAAACAATATATGCCTACTGCATTTATTGTGCGACTAAGCATAACCATTGCCGTTATGTCCTATCTAGCGGCTCTAGCTATATCAATTTCTTTTAAGCTAATGATTACAAAAGGAGATGATTTCATGACATTAAGACTAAAAGATCGCTTTTCCATCGTGAAAGGCTTGCTGTACCTCACATTAGGTATTTGTTGTGTGTACCTCATCGTGACAGGTCGTTATTTAAACTATATCGCACCGCGTTACGAGCTTTTACTCGGAATTAGCAGCGTGGCCCTCATCTTAGGCGGTCTAGCGACGATTATTTGGGCTCCATCAAGATATTACAAACACAATTGGAAATCTGTAGTTCCTATTATTATCCCTATTGTATTGCTCATCGTTCCACCCGTACTCGTTCCATCTACAGGTGTTCACGGTGCCGTTCGCGTAAATGATGATACCAACAACTTTGACTTTACAAACGACGCTATTGGTGAGGTTATTACGGTTAATAGTGAAAGCAAAGAACCGGGCATTTCTAAAGAGAAAAAAGAAATCGTTTTAAACTCCGATAATTTCTATCAAACCATTGTAAAAGTCGGATCTAATGCAGAGCAATATAAAGATTACACTGTATATATGACAGGCTATGTAAATCGTGAAGATAATACATTAAAATCTAACGAATTTACTATTTCTCGCATGGCTATGGCTTGCTGTATCGCTGACGTCGCCCCTATCGGCATGACTGCATACAAAACAGATGGAGACAGCTTACAAAATGAACAATGGGTATCTATCGAAGGCAAAGTATCTACTCGAGACTTCCACGGTCGTCAACAACCATATGTAGAAATTACAAAAATCAAATCTGCAGAACCAATCTTTAGGTTATGTATATCCATAAAACAGAATTAAACTAAATAAAAACGAGGCTATATGCCTCGTTTTTTTAATAGAATCATTAAGTTATACATAGTCTTACATTCCATACTTTTAAGTAAATTTAGAGATACAAGCTGTATGCTAATAATCATATCTATATAATTAGAATATCTGTACAATTAAGATATCACAATAAACGCATTATATTAGTGATGTAGTTCTTTGACGATTCGTTTACCCAAAGATGCTGCTACAGCACATAGGAAAATATCTGGACCTACTGGAATTAAGAAGCACGTAATAATAACAGCTTCAACGCCAATTGGTTTACCTAAATACAAGTTCATAATGAAGTATAGATAGACCATACCAAGGCCATATACAATTAATAGATTTAATATAGAACCCACTAATAATCGTTTAAAGGATAAGGTATCCATCGATTCAGCAATTCGCCCCACAACATAAGCACCAACCATAAAGCCAATCAAATAGCCAAAAGTGGGTTGTAAAATATAACCAGGACCGCCGCCAGAGGTGAAAAATCGGGTACGCCGATTAAAGACCTAAGTACAATGTAAATACCTACGCTAGCAGCGCCTAAACGACTACCTAAGACAATGCCCGCCAATGTGGTAAATAAAATCTGCAATGTAAACGGACAGTTAGGTAATGGTACCCGTATGAAAGCACCTACGGCGATCAAAGCCACAAATAGTGCAGTCATTGTTAGCTGACGGGTCGTAATTCGAGTTTGTTTCGATACGGTAGAACTCATGGTATACCTCCATTAATAAGACAATAACAAACTACTACTTACCTAAATTAAAGCACTTGTATTTTTAATTGTCAACTTCAATTATTGACTTTTAGTTAACTATGTAGTCTAATACTATATATACTATATACTACATTTTTAAGACTTCTTATCTTTTTGACTATACCTTATAGTTATTGTCAACAGTTCATAATAACTAAAAGATATACTCATCTTCATGCAAAAAAACATTAATTTCATCTTATATTCATATAACAAGATTAAATTATACGTAAGTAGATTGAGTAAAATCTACTTTCACAAAATCGTAAAAAAACGAAACTTATAATTTGGTATCAGGAGGCATTCATTATGAAAAATGTTAAGAAAGTATCCAAAGTTTTATGTGCATTCGGCGTTAGTACAGTATTATTAGCAGGTGTAGTTGGCGCAGCTAGCAACCATGCTTACAACAATCATAGCAACTGGAACGGTGTTGGTAGCGTAGCTCCATCCGCTCAAGCTAACTATTCTGTTGATTACATGGGCGCTGTTACAGTATTCCATCAACAATTCCCTGGCGCATCTGTAAAATCTATTTCCTATGACGCTAAACACAACCCTTACTATGAAGTAGAAGGTTACTACAACAACCGTGAAGTAGAAATCAAAGTAGACGAAGCAACTGGTCAAATCGTTGGTAAAGAAGTTAAAGGCTACACAAAAGGCAACAAAGCTATCAACGTTCAAAACATCATCATCCCTGAAGTAGCTGAAACAAAAGCTATCGAAAAAGTTGGTGCTGACTTCCAAACTATGGAATGGACTGTTGAACGTGAAAACGGCCGAGCTGTATACGAATTCGACATGACAACTGGCGGCGGCAAAAAAGCTGAAGTTAAAGTTGATGGCATGAACGGTAAAGTTTTAAGCGCTAAAGTTAAAAACACAAAATACTAAGATTTTAAACTCATCAAGTGAACCCTATCCTAACCCACTTAGATGACACACTACACATATAACACACATACTATACACACAGTATCCACTGGATACGCTCTCTAACACAAACTAACACACAAACTCAAAGAGCCCGTAGGACTCACTACGGGCTCCCTAACTCCTATCTCACACAATAGGAAATGGTCTGTGTTCACACACCACAGACCGAAACTTACACACACTATACTCCCTTTAAAAGACCTTGGATCGTTGAATCCAAGGTCTTTTTTGTATATAAACGCTATCCCATATGTTACTATCTCTATAGAGAGATTTGTCATACCTAAGATAATCTAATTTACTGTTAAACTAGAATATATATTCCAACACAAAAAGACCTCCCACGCAGGGAGGTCTTTTGTATAAGTTTTATAGGTTTGATAGTTATATGTTCTATTTCTTAAGCGAGGTCTAGCTTAAGGATGTCATTTGTATTTTCTGAAAGTTTGATCTATAGCTTTTCTAAATGGAGAATTGAGAGATTATGCTTTATCTAAAGCTTGTGCCAAGTCTTCGATGATGTCATCTACATTTTCAAGACCGATGGACAAACGGATCATATCTGGTGTTACGCCAGCAGATTTTTGTTGTTCTTCGTTAAGTTGTGCATGTGTTGTAGATGCAGGGTGAATAACAAGAGATTTAGCATCTGCTACGTTAGCCAAGTTGGAGAAGATTTCCAAAGAGTCAACAAGTTTAATACCTGCTTCTTTTCCGCCTTTTACGCCGAAATGTGAACACAGCACCAACACCTTTAGAGAAGTATTTATCAGCCAAAGCTTTGTATTTGTTATCTTCTAATTCTGGATAGCTTACCCACGCTACTTTTGGATGTTTGCTTAAGAAGTCTACTACTTTACGAGTATTTTCAACGTGACGTTCTACGCGCAAGGATAATGTTTCAATGCCTTGCAAGATTTGCCAAGATGCAAGTGGAGTAATGCATGCGCCAGTATCACGAAGCAATTGAGCGCGGATTTTTACAGTGAATGGAATTGGCAAATCACCATATACTAAACCATTATAGTGTTCATCACCTTCGGAGAAGCCAGGATATTTACCAGAACCTTTATAATCGAATTTACCAGATTCTACTACTACACCAGCCAATGTTGTACCATGACCACCAAGGTATTTAGTAGCAGAGTGAACAACTACGTCAGCACCATGTTCTAATGGACGGAACAAGTATGGAGATGCAAATGTGTTATCTACGATCAAGATAATGTTGTGTTTATGTGCAATATCAGCTACTGCTTGTACGTCGATAAGGTTGATACCAGGGTTACCGATAGACTCGATGTAAACAGCTTTTGTATTTTCATCGATAGCTGCTTCAAATTCCTCTAAAGTTATCAGGATTTACAAATTTAGTTTCGATACCAAAGACGTGGCAATGTAGCTGTGAACAAGTTGTAAGTACCACCGTACAAAGTGGAAGCTGCTACGATATTGTCGCCCGCATTAGCTACGTTCAAAATAGAATATGTAATCGCTGCGGAACCAGATGCTACTGCGATACCACCAGCACCACCTTCAAGTTGTGCCACACGAGCATCCAATACATCAGTAGTAGGATTGCCAAGGCGGGAATAAATGCCACCAGGATTAGTTAAGGCAAAACGACCTGCTGCTTCTTCTGCGTCTTTAAATACGAAAGATGTAGTTTGGTAAATAGGTACTGCACGCGCACCTGTTGGATCTACCGTTTGACCGGCATGTAATTGTAATGTTTCAAATCTGTATTGTTTACTCATTATGACAACTCCTTTATGTTAACTGTGAATTTAGTTCGTTGTTTATACCTAGTATAGTACTATGCTTTTAAAAAAATTATGTCTACTATTTTTTTTATATGAACTTATCCATAACTTAAAACTATAGTGGGCTTTAAAAGTCACTAAGTAGTTTCAAACTACCCTAGCGAGCTAAGTAACTGTATAAATGAATGTACAGAAAAGCCCCTAGTAACTTCTAACTGACTAGTTCATATTAGAGACTATCAGAAGTAATTAGGGGCAATAGCTACATACGATAGTTTAGATATAGGCACCTAAATTTTTATCGCGTTCAAATTTCATTTTTTGAATTTGTTCAATAATGTACGGTGTTTCTTGGTAAACATAATAATTTAACCAATTTGTAAATAACAATGTACTTACTGAACGCCAGCGTACGATAGGACGTTGTTTTGGATCGTCGTTAGGAAAATAATTTTCAGGAACCGCAATATCCATACCTTTTTTGATATCCCGTTCATATTCACGATTGAGTGTATCCCAATCGTATTCGGCATGACCAAAGACAAAGATATGTTTATTGTCTAAGCTACGAACAATAGCTGCACCTGTTGGGTCAGAACCCGCTAAGAGTTCCAAATCGCGATTTTCCTTAATTTGTTGCAAGGAAACTGTGGTATGACGGGAGTGTGGCATCCAGAATTTTTCATCGAAAGCCACGTAAGAGTACTGGTCGATCGTTGTAGATATCATGTTCATACACACCAAATAATTTCTCATCCATAATGCATTTATTAATACCAAAATGATGATATAAACCAGCTTGAGCACCCCAGCAGATATAGAACGTAGAGTATACATGCTCTTCGCCCCAGTTCATAATTTCTACTAACTCAGGCCAATAGTCTACCTCTTCAAAAGGCATTAACTCTACAGGAGCCCCTGTAATAATCATGCCGTCAAAGAACTCGTCTTTTACCTCCTCAAAGGTACGGTAAAAAGTTTCTAAATACTGCTCATCTGTATTTTTTGATTTTCGAGATGCAGTATGTAGTAGTGTCAAATTCACTTGTAATGGACTATTACTCAGAGCACGTAAAATTTGAGTCTCTGTAATCTCTTTAGTAGGCATCAAATTGATTAACAGAATATTCAAAGGTCGGATTTGTTGATTTTCCGCCCGTTCTGTATCCATAACGAAAATATTCTCTTGAGCTAATTTCGTAATGGCCGGTAAATTTTTTATTACTTTAATAGGCATATTATCACCTCTACACACTAAACAATTTGATAACCTAATCTAAATAATCTAACTAATCTAAATAATAACTAATCTGATTAAAAGCCTCTAGCCTCGTAGGCACGGCGCCAAGCTTCAAGACCTTCTTCCAATGTTTTACGAGGGCACGCTACATTGATACGTTCAAAGTCTTCCCCATCAACGCCAAACATAGAACCAGTATCAAGCCACAATTTAGCTTCATTGATAATCCATTCATCACGTTCTTTAGGGCTTAATGGCAACTTGGAGCAATCTAACCACATAAGATATGTGCCTTCTGGACGATATACGTGGATTTTCGGCATATATTTTGCTACATAATCAATGGTGAACTGAATATTATCTTGAATGTACTCTTTCAACTCATCGAGCCAAGGTGCCCCTACTTTGTAGGCCCCTTCACAACCAACGATGCCCATCGTATTTAGCTGGCTATAGCCAGCACGGTCGATTTCTTTAATAAAACGACGACGTAAAGAATCATTAGGAATGAAAATATTACTTACTTGAAGGCCAGCGATGTTGAAAGTCTTACTAGGCGCTGTACATACGATGCAATGCTCTGCATAGCTTTCACCTAGGTCAGCAAAGACCTTATGAGTATGACCTTTCCAAACAAAATCAGCGTGGATTTCATCGCTTACGATGAGTACATTATGTTTAATACAAATATCGCCAAGTCGTTTTAACTCATCCTCAGTCCACACGCGGCCTACCGGATTGTGGGGATTACATAAGAGAAATAATGTTACATTTTCCTCAACGATAGCCCGTTCAATGCCCTCAAAATCAATGGTGTACTTCTCTTCGCCTTTGATTAATGGCACATTGATGAGACGACGGTCATTATCATCGATAACCATACTAAATGGATAGTACACCGGTTGATTGATGAGTACCCCTTCACCCTTCCTTGGTGAAAGCGCGAACAGCCATAGCCAAGGCAAAGACGATACCTGGTGTTTTAACGAGCCATTTTCGGTCTGGCGTCCAGTTAAAGCGCGTAGTAAACCAATTTTGTAGCACTTCAAAGTATTCATCATCGGATTCGGTATAACCAAAGACACCATGGTTCACGCGGTCCAATAGGATTTGCTTTAACTCAGGGGGAACCTCAAAGTCCATGTCTGCCACCCAGAATGGCAACACATCGGCTGGTTTACCGCGTTTTACAGCAAAATCGTATTTCAAGGATTTTGTGTGAGTTCTATCTAAAATTTGATCAAAATTATATTGTCCCATAGGAACTCCTTTATTTATTGAAAGCTTGTTCCAAATCTGCAATCAAATCATCTGTATCTTCAATACCTACAGATAGACGCAATAAGCGACGTGTAATACCTTTGCGCTCAGCATCTTCTGGTTTTAAATCTGGATGTGTTTGCGTTACAGGGTAGGTCAACAAGGACTCTGTACCACCAAGACTTTCAGCAAATTGAATAAGCTCAATGCCTTCTAATACTTTTTTGGCAGTTTCTTCGCTATCTACTTCAAAGGACAACATGCCACCAAAGCCAGTCGTTTGGGCTTTATTGATTTCATAGCCTGGATGTTCTGGAAGACCTGGGAACAATACTTTAGTAACCTTAGGTTGTTTTTTGAGCCATTCCGCAAGAGCAATGGCATTCTTTTGATGTTGCTCCATACGAAGGGCCAATGTTTTGACGCCGCGGATTACGAGCCAACTATCCATTGCAGATAAGCAAGCACCTACAGTTTTATAAGTTAAGCGCAATTTCGCAGCCAATTCATCGTCTTTTACAATGGTAAAACCAGAAATAACATCGTGATGACCACCGATGAATTTTGTACCACTATGAACGACAATATCTGCACCCAACGTTAAAGGTTTTTGGAAATATGGGCTCAAGAATGTATTGTCGATGATTACAAGCGCATTACGCTCATGGACTAACGCGCAGAGAGCGCGAATATCAGTAATCTCCATCATAGGATTGGTAGGTGTTTCAATATAAACAGCCTTTGTATTCGGTTTGAAAGCTGCTTTCACCGCATCAAGATCAGATGTACCTACATAGGTAAACTCGATGCCATTTTGTTCGTAAATATTTGTGAACATACGGATAGAGCCACCATATAAGTCATCGCCTAAAATGATATGGTCTCCAGGGGAAAATAGATGGAATACTGCATCCACTGCGGCCATACCAGAGGAGAATGCTAATGCATCCGTACCTTCTTCAAGGCCTGCAATCAATTGTTCCAAGCGGTCGCGCGTCGGATTAGACTCACGCGTATATTGGTAACCTGTTGTATCACCCAACTGTGGATGGGAAAATGTACTAGACATATAAATTGCAGGGGAAATTGCACCAGTGCTATCTGGTCTACCGCTGCCGTGAACACATTTTGTATTAAATTTCATTCCAATCAACTCCTCATATTTGTATACAATATGTTAATTGTAAAGTAGACAATGATTAAGGTCAATAAAAATGGGCACTCATACTGTATGAGTGCCCCGAAAAAGTCATATCTATTTTGAATGGGTTGCCATAACTCTAAGTTAAGTTAGACTAATTTTTAGTGCGTTTTGTAATAAGTAGAGCCAAAATAATGCCCAAAGAAGATGTTACCAATTGAGGCCAACTAGATACAAATAACATAGTATTTACAATCTTTGGTGGGAATCGGAATAGTGAAAAGAACAAAGAATAACCACCAAAAAGAACACCTGCTTTTACCAAGGCAGCCACGATGATAAGCAAAGCCTTTGGTTTATGTTGTAACCAGTGCACTACGAATACATAGGCTGTCGTGCCAAGGGCGGTAATCAAAATAAACGGTGGCAACGGCAACATGCCTTGTAAATGTGCTACTACTGGTGCAATCCAAGCAATAACAAGACCATTTTTCCAACCATAGCGCCATGTGGCTAGTACAAACGTAGCAGATGTAATAGAACCGATGAGGAACATACTCACCTGGTTAGGAATAAATGGGAAAATGAGACGCAAGCTTTGCGCCAATAAGGCTACGGCCAACAATAGACCTGTGCCCGTAATAGACTTTGTGGACATAAGAACCTCCTACTATACGATATAGATTTTACAAGAGGTACCTACCTCACATTTAAAATTAAGCCTCTACAAAATATAGACGCACCCGATCATATACCCAATTATACACATACGTATAACCTAAAATAGCTAATGTCATGGTTATATCCGTCATAAAAGCCATCCAAAAGGTCATCTGCATCATGTACATAATAATTGGCACCGTTGCAATCATAAATAAGCCTTCAAATAACACAGCATGAACCGTACGAATGATTGGGCCTCGCGCTAATCGATCACCTGGTACTAGTTTATCAAAAATCCAGTTAAACACAAAATTCCAAACCATAGCTAGTAAGGAAAAAATAACCATTAATACAAAAGGCTGTCCCTCATGAGGAACAAACTGCATTACCAAACAACCAATTAAAATACAACCAAGCTCATATAAAATCGACTGCACAACACGCTCCGAAGCAGACATAATAATAAACACCTCCACCAGAAATCTAGATAAGAATTTTACTATTACATCACTATTATATTTATTTTTTTAGATTTGTCGAGCTTTGTTAAATATTGCCATTTCAGGATAAAAAGAAACCGCATTGTATCTACTAAGCGACTTGCCCTCTTGAAGTGAGTTTTGCCATTTTCGGATATAAGGAAAGCCCCTCGTAGCGTTCTGTAAGCTCGACTTGCCCTCTTGAAGTGAGTTTTGCCATTTTAAGATAGAAGAAGCCGCCATATGTCTATCCAGCGACTTGCAGCGAATGGAGCGCAGAGAGACATATGGCGGCGGAAAGCCTATCCTAAAAGTGGCATTACGAACTGAATCCATGGAATCCCCACCACGATAAAGATCACAAGGTAGATAATCCCAAAGATAGCGCCTAATTTCCAGAATTCAGGACCTTTGTTATAGCCACTAGCAAACCAAATTGGGCTATGACCAGTACCATATGGTGTAAGGATACCCATAATACCCATTGGTACTAACAGAATCAACATAACTTGAGCTGGATCAACACCAGGAATTTGAAGAATTAAAGTAGCAAACAAGCCTACCATAGCTGTTACATAAGCAGTGCCAGAAGCAAAGAAGTAACGAAGCAAGCAGAATGCTAATAACAAACCAAGAACTGCCATTGTAGGATCTAAAGAAACCAAAGAACCACCAGCAGATTTAGCAAGCCAGTCTAAGAAAGCCTACATTTTTAAGGCCAGAAGCCATAGGTACGAGTGTAGCAAACCAAGTCAAAACATTCCATGCTGGTTTGTTAGCAAGGAAGTCTTGCCATGTCATAATCTTAGTGAAAATCATCAAAATAATAACAATCAAAGCTGTTGTTGTAGGGTTTACTTTGAATGTAGAAGCACCAATCCACAACACAAGAGCCAATACAGAAATTAAGGCCATGAAGATTTCACTGCGTGTCATGGAGCCTAGTTTCTTATACTCATCCTTTGCCCAGGCTGCAATTTCTGGAGAACCTTTCACCTCTGGCTTGCAGAATACATAGGTCAACAACGGAGTGATGATGAACAAGATAAGGCCTACTGGCAAGAATGCGAGGAACCATGTGCCCCAGTTTGCTGCTACGATACCAGATTTAGCAGACAATTCAAGAGCCAATGGGTTTGGCGCCGCACCAGTCAAGAAGATGGAGCTAGATACACATGTAGTTGCCAATGCTACCCAGTTCAAATAGGAACCAATTTTACGAGGGTTCTTATCTGGATAGGAATCAAACATCGGACAAATACTAGATACGATTGGATAAATCGTACCACCAGAACGAGCCGCATTGCTTGGAATAAATGGAGCCAATACAAGGTCCGTAATAGCAATGGCATAACCAAGACCTAAGGAAGACTTACCAAGCTTTGCTACGAGGAACAAAGCAATACGACGACCAAGGCCAGAGTTTTCATAACCGATACCAATCATGAAAGCGGCAAAGATCAACCATACGATGGCATTAGAGAAACCACTAAGGCCCCAGCTGATAGCTTGCGCATCAGTAATCGCCTTAGCGACACCGGTTGCTTTATCTACCACAGGGGCAGGACCAACCTTAAACAACATAGACACGGTAACTGCAATGATACCGATGAAAGCTGGTGGCATTGGTTCTAAAATCAACCCTACCACGAGGCCAGCGAAAATACTTACATAAATCCAAGAATTTGCGCTAAGACCTTCAGGAGCACCGATGAGCCATACAATAATAGCTACTACAAGCGGTGCGAATAATTTCCAATTCAACTTCATTAGAAACTCTCCTTACTACTTCAAAACAAAAATTGCAAAAAAAACGCTTATTTAGTATATCAAAAATTTTAATAAGATGATATAAACTTAATCATAATACTTATTAATTGATAGTAAACTTTTAGTAATAAATTTCATCCTACTAGATAATTTTAATTTTATTCAATATAATATAAATATCGAAAAATTATTGATTTATCAAAAGGATTCAAATGAAACCATTTATGCATTATATAAAACCCTTATGGTTTCCTGCTGCCATAGTATCGCTTCTTTCCTTACTCACCGTAGCAGGCACATTATATATACCAACATTAACGGCAACCATCATCAATGATGGTGTGCTTCGTGGCGATTTAGACATGATCACGAACTCTAGCATAAACATGCTTGTTGTGGCATTACTAACCGTCCTATCCGCTATTCTAGGCGTTGCTATGAGTGCTCATATCTCAGCATCTGTAGGCAAGGTATTGCGTGACGATCTAGTAAAAGCATTACAATGCTTTTCACTCCGCGACTTTACGCACTTTGGTACCGGCACTATATTGATGCGCACAAGCAGGGACGTAGAAAAAATTCAATCTGTTCTCGGAGAAGGTTTAAATATGATCCTCCCTATGCCACTCATGATTTGCGTCGGTCTAGGACTTACCTTCTATAAGAGCTGGCAACTAGGTCTCGTCATCCTTGCCGTTATGGCTTGCATGATACTTACCATTATCTTTATTGAAAGTCGCGCCTTGCCAATTATCAAAGCTATACAATTAAAGCTAGATGATATTACTGATCTGGTCCGAGATCACATCGTAGGTATGCCTGTTATCAGAGCTTTCAACAGGAGAACCTACGAAAACGACAAGGAAATTGTTATTTTTACAGAATCCGCACAACTGAACAAAAAACTGCGCCAAACCTTTGCCATCGGTTTACCGACGATACTCATTCTATTTAATATGAGTACCGTAGCTATTCTCTGGTTCGGCGGCTACAATGTCAGCATGGGCTCCCTACAAGTTGGTGATATCATGGCTGTTATCGAGTATGCAAACCTCATCCTATTGAGTATGCTCATGGCCATATTCGTAATCATCGACATTCCGGAAGCTATCGTGTGCTATGCTCGTATTCGTGAGTTGTTAGAACACGAAAATACCGATACATTCCCTGAACCATATGCTAGTAGTATTACCAATTCAATGTCTCAATCTACTAAGCATTCTACTAATCAAGGAAACTACAAAACCTCTACAGGAATCGCAACGGCAACGGCCAACGATACTACACCACTTCTAGAATTCCGCAACGTTACCTTCCGTTACGACAATGCTGAGTCCCCTGCGCTGGAAAATATCTCCTTTACAGTACATCACGGCGAAACCTTGACGATCATGGGCGATATTGGATCTGGTAAAAGTACAATCACCAATCTTATCCCTCGCCTCTTCTCTATTGAATCTGGAGATATTCTCTTTAAAGGTAAATCCATTTATGAGTGGAATGTAGATGACTTGCGCGCTCATATTGGCTATGTACCGCAAAGGCTTATTTGTTTACCGGAACTATCGATATGAACGTTCGATATGGAGCCGCATCAGGACAAGTACTGTCAGTAGAAGATGTAGAAAATGCATGCCACTTGGCTAAGGCAGATGAGTTTATCAATCGTCTTGAAGGTGGTTACCAGTATATGGTTTCCCAAGGTGGTACCAATCTATCTGGTGGTCAACGACAGCGCCTTGCCATGGCTAGAGCCTTAGTGCGTAAACCTGATTTATTCATATTCGACGATAGCTTCTCTGCTCTCGATGGCACCACAGAACGTGCAGTTCGCAGTGCATTATACGAAGAATTGCAAAAGGATAATCGCCCAGCTCTCATTTCTGTAGAACAAAAGGTAAGTGCTGCTAAAAAGGCAGACCATATTCTAATCATTAACAGAGGTCAAGTTGCAGGATATGGCACACATGACGAGCTAGCGACTACCTCTACTGTATATCAACAGATTTTAGCATCTCAGGAGGTGACAGCATGAGCCCATTACGTCGTTTCCTAGTCGAATCTAAAAGCCAATGGGGCTGGCTCTTTCTTCTCATCTTAGCACTCATTACTGCGGCTATGTTTGAGGTCTCCGCTCCAGTGTTACTTGGTAAAGTGGTAGATGCTATTGTTAGTGGATTACAAACAGATCAAGATATCAATACTATCTTTGCCTCTATTGATACAATCATCCTCTGGCTCATTGCCATCTATAGTGGGCATGCCCTATTCACCTACTTTGGTGAATACATGATGGCCTCTATCGGTTCAAAAACAGTACTCGCTTTACGTACACGCATGAGTACTCATTTATACTCATTGCCTATCGAGTACTTTCACGATCACCAGCGGGGCGATTTACTAAGCCGCCTTACGTCTGATTTAGATACTGTAGCAGAAACAATAGGCGAAGGCGTACCAGGCCTCGTGTCCGCCATTATCGGCATTATTGGTGCTACTGCTATGATGCTTTGGATTAGCCCTATATTAGGGGCCTCCATTATCGGTATTATACTAGTCGGCATCGTATGTTTAACGTGGCTATCTAAACGGGCGCGCCGCGTGTACCTTAGAAATCAGAATGCCTTAGGCGCTTTCAATAGTGGCATTGAAGAAATTGTTGTAGGAAAACCAATCATTCAAACCTTTGGCCTGGAAGATACTACGACGGATCAAGTACAGGTGCTGAACGAAAATCTATTTAAAAGTATGCGAAGTGCTGCTTTTACGAGTCAGCTCGTAGAACCTCTTGTAAAATTTCTAAATCAATTTACCTATTGCCTCGTTGCCATTCAAGGGGGCCTCATGGTGTTGCGTGGTGCTATTTCTATCGGTGATATCCAGTCCTTCTTCCTCTATGTAGGCCAAGTATCGGATCCACTCTCTCGTAGTTCCTACATTATGACAAAATTTCAAGAAACTGCCGCCGCTTTAGGACGTATTTATGAGGTCATAGATACGTCATCTGAAATCGATAATGGAAAACTTGTGTTATCTAATAGTAAATCCCCTATTAACACAGATACGATTGGCTCGGATTCCTCTATAATGGCTAATACCTCGAATCCTATAACGCATACAGGCACTATCGACTTTGAACATGTTGATTTTGGCTATACACCATCCAATGTGTTTATGAGGGATATCAACATTCATATTCCTGGTGGATCCATGGTAGCCATTGTAGGCCCTACAGGAGCTGGTAAATCAACCTTGGTGAACCTCATCATGCGCTTTACGATATTATGAAAGGCCGTATCACCATTGATGGTATCGACATTCGTGATGTATCTCGTGAAAGCTTACATAATACGGTAGGCATGGTATTGCAAGATGCATGGATTTTCACAGGCACTATTGCTGATAACATCGGCTACGGTAAGCCAAATGCTACTCGTCAGGAAATCGAATATGTAGCAAAGCTTGCCATGGCAGATCACTTTATCCGTACCTTGCCAAATGGTTATGATACAGTGCTCAAACAAGGTGGTGATGACCTATCTCAAGGTCAACGCCAATTAATTACCATCGCGCGTGCCTTCTTGGCAGACCCTAGCATTCTTATCCTCGACGAAGCAACGGCTAACGTAGATACCCGCACCGAGCTGGAGGTTCAAAAAGCCATGAACACCCTTCTCAAAGGTCGAACTAGTATCGTTATCGCCCATCGCTTATCAACAATAAAAAATGCCGATTTCCTACTAGTTGTAGAAAACGGCACCATCGTAGAACAAGGGACACACCACGAACTGATAGAACGTGGTGGTCACTATAAAGAACTATACAAAAACTATGTGGCAGGAATAAGTATATAAAATTCAGGATTGCCATTAACATCAATGTGAGGGGTTCCATATCCATCATTGATATCTTTCGTCATTTCATATATAGTAACCATAGAAGCAGAATTACTGGTCTGACTACCTGTACCTTTATGTACAGCAGCAGCAGTAATTCTGCTTTTTTTTATAATATATAATTTCATATAAATTAAAATCATTAGGTGAAACCCTTATTTTATTCAAACCTTGTTCCGTAGTTAACCTAATAGCACCTAAATCAAAATCATGTGACGCCCCATGACACGCAGCTTAATAGTACTGATAATTATATTGTTTTTGAAGCTTGTCTAAATCTTTTTCGTTTAGTATACTATTGTTAATCATAAACTGATTAACACTCATTTGTCCGCTTGATTGGACGTTATTGACTGTTAGTTGGTTTATTTTTTGTATTACCATACAATAGAATTATAGGAAAAAAGAACCACCGATAAGCTGCAACTTATCGGTGGTTCTCTTATTTATTCACCTTTTGGTACGAACCATAGGCCATTGTTATTTTTTTCCATATAGTCTTTGAATTCTTGAGAGTGGTAAGCTGCTACAAGGTCTTTCGCCCATTGTGCATCTTTATTTTTTTCATTAACTACAACTTGTAACAACCATTGTGGCAATACGTCTTCATTTGCCAATGCAGATTTAGGGTCGATTTTTGCATTATAAATGATAGCGCCTGTAATAACGATATAATCAAAGTCAGTACGTACAGAAGGAATTGTAAGGGATTTCATTTCTGTAAATTTAAGATGTTTAGGGTTTTCAATAATATCTGCTTGTGTTACTGTCGCTAAATCTTTATTTGGATCAAGTTTAATCCAACCGATTTTTTGCAATAACGCATAAGCACGAGCCATGTTGGATGCATCATTAGGTACTGCAATTGTGTCGCCATCTGCCACTTGATCTAGAGATGTTTTAGAACCGCTAAAGATACCTGCTGGTACTGTTGGAATTGGTGTTAAGGCTACAAGATGACCCTTTTGTTTTTCGTTGAAGTTTTTCATGTATGCTGTATGTTGTTCAACGTTGAAATCTACTTCACCATCACTCAATACTTGGTCTGCTTGTACCAAATCAGACATATCTACGCCTTTAAAGGTATAGCCTTGTTTCTCCAAAATTGGTTTTACACCTTTTTCAAATAATTCAGAGTAAGGGCCTTGAGATTTACTGTAGGTTAACTCTTTTTTTGCACCATTATCGCTATTATTAGAACCGCAGCCTGCGATAAAAGCTACGCTAAATACTAATGCCGCACCAAGGGCAAGAAGCTTTTTAAATTTCATAGTATTTTCTCCTATACTTTCACAATCAATATAACTAAAATCTATTTCATCAAATTAGGAACGACGCGCACGACGTGCAAAATAGTTACCTATTGTTTGAATAATTTGAACAAAAATAATCAAAATAACTACGGTAAATAACATCAATGGGAAGTTCAATCGTTCATAACCATAGGTGAGGGCCAAATCACCTACACCACCAGCACCAATAGCACCAGCCATAGCAGTAGCACCGATTAGACCAATAGTACCCGTTGTAATAGATAAAATAAGCGAACCCTTTGCTTCTGGTAAAAGAAAATGCCAAATCACTTCAAAATGAGAGGCCCCCATCGATTGTGCTGCCTCGATAATGCCTTTATTAACCTCTAAAATAGAGTTCTCAAAGAGTCGAGCAAGATAAGGTGCAATGAATATAACAAGTGGTACAATAGCAGCTGTTGTACCAACACGAGTACCTACAATCATCTTAGTTAACGGTAATATAAATACCATCAAAATAATAAATGGTACGGAACGCACAATATTAACAATTGTATTTGTAATGGTATAAACAATACTATTTTTAACGATACCATTAGGATTTGTTACTACTAGTGTAACTGCGATAATTAGACCTAATACAGTACCAATGAATAGAGATAGGAACACCATATATAATGTCTGTTCTGCAGCTAATAATAACTGCGATCCTGGAACACCAAGTTCTTGCATGAAGAAATCCATTATAGTGTCACCTCCTGCCATTCAATACCTTGAGCAACAAGATACTCTTTTACCTTGCCCACCTCAAGATCATCGCCAATAAACTGAACAATGAATATACCAAGAACAGTATGTTCTAACTCTGTTACCGTAGCAAATAATACACTTGTTTCTAAATCATAGGTTTTATTAATATGATATAGAACATTATCTGTCATATTATTTCCTAAGAAATGCATCTTAAGAATTGTGTATGGCCTTTTATCACAAGCTAATGTATGTTTCACTGTTGATGGAATTTCATTAGGAATTACAGTCCTAACAAATCGCTTTGTTGTTTCGTGTTTAGGTTTACTAAACACCTCAAGTACAGATCCGCTCTCTATGAGCTTTCCATGCTCCATAACTACAACTCGATTACATATTTTCTGAATTACATCGATCTCATGAGTTACGATAACTACTGTTACTCCTAGTTCCCGATTAACACGTTCTAGTAATTGTAATATAGATTCTGTTGTATCAGGATCTAGAGCGCTAGTTGCTTCATCACAAAGCAATATGGATGGATCTGTAGCTAATGCACGGGCAATACCAACGCGTTGTTTTTGACCACCAGATAATTCTCCAGGATATGCATTTGCTTTATCACCCAAATCAACAAAGTCTAATAAGGTTTTAACTTTTTTATCAATGTCGGATTTTGGCACCTTATTAAGAATTAGTGGGATAGCCACATTATCATACACCGATTTAGCATTCAACAAATTGAACTGTTGAAAAACCATACCGATGCGCTTACGAACCTTTCTAAGCTCATTAAAACTTAAACCATTGATATTCACACCATCTATTTCAACATGACCAGAGGTAGGTACCTCTAAGGCATTAATCATGCGAAGCAGTGTAGATTTACCAGCTCCACTAAAGCCAATAATGCCAAATATATCGCCTTTTTCTATGGTAAAGTTTACATCAGATAATGCAGTAACCTTTTGCTTATTAACGTCAAACTCTTTCGTTACATTTCGTATAGCAATCACTGTACCACCTCTTTCCCTACACATTAGTAGGAATTAACATCTTTCTAAAACATATCTTTAAGGTATGTTTTAATTGTATACTTAGATTACTACAATTTATAATGACTGTCAAACACAAAAAGAACCTCAACAAAAATGTTGAGGTTCTTTTCATATCTATATACTTTTGGTCCTTTACATCAAACCTATCATCTATATCGATTAAATAAGAACAATGATCCTAGTATAATTGGCGCTCCAATATAGAGTCCCATATTAGGATATTCGCCTAATAAAAAGGCTGCTACTACGGCTGCCACGATTGGCGAGATATACATAAAATTGGTTACATCCGAAACTTTTTCAGCATGTTCAAAGGCATAGCTCCAAAATACGAATCCTAATGCACTGGAAAAGAATGCTAGGTATATCATAGCAAGCTTCGCAGTAATTGGTGCGGCTCCAATCATTTCAATAGCATGATCTGCAAAAGGTAGCGCCATAATAGCACCTGTAAACATGGACCACATAGCGATAGTAATAGAGTCATAACCTTTCAGACTAAGCCCGCGATTTAGAATATTATAAACCGCAAACAGTATCATACCAATCAACGTCCATATGGCCCCCATTGGAATGGTCAGAGTGGAATTCCAAAGAATAATAACGGCCACACCTATAAAAGCAGTTATGGTGAAGATCCAACCTATAGGGCGTATTTTATCCTTATAGACTACCAATGCCATCAATGCTGTAGTCATCGGTGTCAAAGCCATAATAATACTAGATGTAGCGGCCGGTATTGTTCGCAATCCCTCATTAAACACAATTTGATAAACGAAGTTACCTGTAGCGCCTAACAAAATGTATATACCCCATTCACGCCAAGATGTAGGTATATGTAATCCCTTAAATACACCAATAATTAGCATGAGTATAGCACCACCTACAACCCTCGCTACCGAGAGTGTCAATGCATCTACTGATTGCAATGCTACTTTACCAAAAGGAAACGCCGTAGCCCAAACGGCAATGGTGGCAGATGCCCCTAAAATGGCTTTCATACGATTTGTCATTAGCATCTACCTTTCTACGTAATTTCATAATCAATACTATCTAAATATTACCATAATAAGGCCCTACAATTCCAAGAAGATCCATCACAACACATCGAATACTTTCTTTTTATTGATATAAATTTTCATTATTTAAAAGATAATGAAATAATTAGTCTTTCAAAATCAGAATCAAAAATAAATTAAGTAAATAAGCTTACTCTTAATGTATTTACATTGTCTTTTCAATATTATTAAATTACAAATAACATCCATTCTTACGAAAAATTGCATAGTATGTATTGAAAAATATATCATTTAAAAATTTGTTAAATCAGGACAAACATTGTACACTATAGGCATAGAAATCTATAGTTATATCCTTTTATGGAGGTGCAAAATGCAACATACTGCATGGAAAGAATTTAACACAGGTGTGTGGGATAAAGCCGTTGATGTACGCGACTTTATTCAAAGAAACTATATCCCCTATGAAGGGGACGATTCCTTCCTTGCTGGTCCTACAGAAAGAACGACAAAATTATGGGATCAAGTAATGAAGCTTTTATGAGGAAGAACGTGAAAAAAAGGCGGCATGCTTGATGCTGATACTTCCGTGGCACACACATTACTGCCCATGCGCCAGGATATATCGACAAAGACCTTGAAACGATTGTTGGTTTACAAACTGACAAACCATTAAAACGCGCTATGTTCCCTTATGGTGGCTTGCGTACTGCGAAATCCGCTATTGAAGAATACGGTTTCAAAATGGATCCGCAAACAGAAGACTTCTTCAAAAAAACATCGTAAAACTCACAATGATGGCGTATTTGATGTATATACACCAGAAATGCGTGCCGCTCGTACAGCGCATATCGTAACTGGTTTACCAGATGCTTATAGCCGTGGCCGTATCATCGGTGACTATCGCCGTATCGCTTTTGTATGGTGTAGATTACCTTATTGAAGAGAAAAAAAGAACAATTCAGCATCACTATGGGCGATATGTTGGAAGAAGTAATTCGTGACCGCGAAGAGATTCAAGAGCAGATTCGTTCCTTGAAAGAATTGAAGGAAATGGCTGCGTCCTATGGTTACGATATTTCCGAGCCAGCTAAAGACGTTAAAGAAGCTATGCAATGGATTTACTTCGGCTACCTTGGCGCTATTAAAGAGCAAAACGGTGCTGCTATGTCCATCGGCCGTAACTCTACATTCCTAGACATCTACGCAGAACGTGACCTTCGCAATGGCACCTACACAGAAGAGCAAATCCAAGAATTCGTAGATCATTTCATCATGAAATTACGTATGGTTCGCTTCGCACGTATTCACGAATACAACAACTTGTTTACAGGCGATCCTGTGTGGACTACTGAGTCCATCGGTGGTATGGGTACTGACGGCCGCACATTGGTTTCCAAAATGTCCTTCCGTTACCTACATACATTAACTAACCTTGGTCCTGCTCCAGAACCAAACCTCACTGTATTGTGGTCCCCTCGTATGCCTATCGGCTTCCGCCGCTTCTGTGCAAAACTATCCATTGAAACATCTTCCATCCAATACGAAAATGACGACTTGATGCGTCCTAACTCTGGTGATGACTACGCTATCGCATGTTGCGTATCCCCTATGCGTATTGGTAAAGAAATGCAATTCTTCGGCGCTCGTTCCAACTTGGCAAAATGCTTGCTTTATGCAATCAATGGCGGCGTTGACGAAAAATTGAAGAAACAAATTGGCCCTAAATACCGCCCTATCACTTCCGAATACTTAGAATTCGACGAAGTATGGGAAAAATTCGACGACATGATGGAATGGTTAGCAGGCGTATATGTAAATGCATTGAATATCATTCACTACATGCACGATAAATATGCTTATGAAAAACTAGAAATGGCATTGCATGACCGCAAGGTAACTCGTTGGTTTGCAACTGGTATTGCTGGTTTATCCGTAGTAGCTGACTCCTTGTCTGCTATTAAATACGCTAAGGTAAAACCTATTCGCGACGAAAACGGCATTGCTGTTGATTTCGAAATCGAAGGTGACTTCCCTAAATATGGTAACGATGACGATCGTGTAGATAGCTTAGCAGCAAAAGTTGTTTCCACATTTATGAATAAGATTCGTAAACATCCTACATACCGTCAATCCGTTCCTACTATGAGCTTGTTAACAATTACTTCCAACGTAGTATATGGTACTGCAACAGGTTCCACTCCAGACGGCCGTAAAGCTGGTGAAGCTTTCGCTCCTGGTGCTAACCCAATGCATGGTCGTGATACTCACGGTGCTATTTCTTCGTTGGCATCCGTAGCAAAAATGCCATGGCGTGATAGCTCCGATGGTATTTCCAATACCTTCTCTATCATTCCTGACGCATTAGGTAAATCTGGTGAAACATTTGTGTCCGTCAGCGATTTTGATATCGAGTTAGATCCATCTCAATTACCTAACTCCAATACAAACTTCGCATGTAGCGAACCGAATGTTACTATAGAGGAAGATAAATAAGATCTTCCATAGTATCGTACTGCTTTCACCGGCACCGATACGAGTGTTAGTCTTGGTTGAAAGGAGGCAATACCCATGAGCAACCAACAACAAGTTGATAACTTGGTAGAGTTATTGGATGGCTACTCCCAAAAAGGCGGTCATCATTTGAACGTTAACGTGTTCACTCGTGAAACATTGTTAGACGCTCAAAAACATCCTGAGTTGTACCCTCAATTGACTGTTCGTGTATCTGGTTACGCAGTGCACTTCAGCAAATTGACAAAACAACAACAGGACGAAGTTATTTCCCGTACATTCCATCAACAAATCTAATCGAGGTTTCCTATGACAGGACGTATTCATTCAATCGAAACGATGGGTACGGTTGATGGTCCAGGCATGCGCATGGTGGTCTTTCTCCAAGGATGCCCCATGCGTTGTGCTTATTGCCACAATCCTGACACATGGAATGAAACTAGCGATGATGCTAAATTCATGACTGTTGAGGAGTTGTGGGACCAGTACGAACGTAACCGCCAATTTTATACTAATGGTGGTATCACCGTCACAGGTGGGGAAGCTCTGATGCAAATTGACTTTGTTACTGAGCTTTTCACATATTTCCGTGAAAGAAACGTCCATACCTGTTTAGATACAAGTGGAATTTGTTTTGATCCCCACCAAGAGGTGGCCTACCGTAAGCTACTCAGTGTCACTAGTCTCGTCATCCTAGACCTTAAAGAAATCGATCCTGATAAACATCTGTGGTTAACTGGCAAATCGTTAGAGCCTATTCTCGGCTTTGCAAGATTGACAGCAGACGTAGAAGTTCCCATTTGGGTTCGTCACGTTGTAGTCCCTACGATTACAGATAATGCAGATCATCACTATCGTCTAGGGCTTTTTCCTAGGGATCTCTGAAAAAAACTTACAAGCCGTTGATTGCTTACCATATCACGTTATGGGTACTGCTAAATATAAGGAGTTAGGAATTACCTATCGCCTAGAGGGCATACCGGCCGCAACAAAAGATTTAGCGGCCAAAGCGACAAGAACCGTGGTGGAAGGCATCAAGGCCTATCGACGCCATTGGTGGAGTCCCATCAAAACACAACATCAATCATAATCAAGTTTGAGGATAACTACCTCCCTTGATATATATACATATATATACCAAGACTTGATCTATGATAGCCCTAAACAATAGAGCCGCCCCCACACAACCGGGGACGGCTCTTATTGTATTTATTTAGATACTACATTGATTGGTTCACCTTTGAAGAAGGCTTGTACATTGTCACGAATGATGCCTACCAAGCGTTGACGTGTTTCAAGACCTTTCCAGCCCATATGAGGTGTGATAATAACATTATCCAGTGTATATAGAGGGCTATCCTCTGCTGGAGGTTCTACCTCTTGTACATCAAGGCCTGCACCTGCAATGCGTTTAGCCGCTAATGCTTCACAAAGGTCTGCTTCATTAATGAGAGGCCCACGGCCAGTATTTACGATAACTGCACTAGGTTTCATTTTGCTGATAGCTTCTTTATTAATCATGTACTTAGTTTGTTCATTCAAAGGGCAATGCAAGGTAATATAATCACTATATTCAAGTAATTCATCAAGACTTACATAACGAATGCCATCTCCATCAGCCTTTGGTGTGCGCGTATGAACCAAGATATTCATACCGAGTGCCTTTGCTACTTTGATCACTTCCATACCAATGTGACCAGCACCGACAACACCTAATGTTTTACCATTCACTTCTGTGTGGCTCACTTGTAAATATTTTGTGAAATTACTGCGATCACCTTTAGCAAGCATGCCGATTTGTTTCTGCATGGTAGATGCAAAATTGAGGATCATCATGATTACCGTATGTGCCACACGTTCAGTACTGTACGCTGGGATATTGCACACAGTGATGCCTCTTTCCTTTGCTGCATTAAGGTCAATATTATTATATCCTGTACCCGCTTCTACGATGAGTTTTACAGTATCTGGGAATTGTGAAAGCAAATCAGCCCCTACTGGTAATTCTTTTTGTAACTACAACGCGAGCCCCTTTGAATTCGTTCTATAAGCTCTTCATTTGTACTATCCTCATAAACCTGTACATCACTAGATAATACAGAAAAAAATCTAATGCATGGTCATAATTCATTTTACTTGCATTTACTACTACTAACGTTCGCTCATGAGAACCTCCTACATAGTTATTAAATTTTTATAGAGTATACGTAATGTCCAAATCTAGGGAGGTGCATACACCTATTAAGGGAAAATACTTCTATATAAATTATACTATTATTTATATGATTTTATACTATTAATATCATAGAGAACTATATTAATTAGTATACTTTCACAATTATTGTATATAATATATGCAGAAAGCCTAAAAAATTAAAAATAAAACCAATATTTCTGTATAAAACTTTCACAAAAGTATTGTGTAATTCCCTAAAAGTTATACAATTATATTAATGTTATATAGAATTGAGGAATACCATGAGACCTACCTATTTGACCATAAATACAAGTCTCGTTCGCGAGAATTTGCGTAAAATTAAAGATAGTTTACCGGAATGGAGCACATCCACAGCTGTTATCAAGGCCAATGGATATGGGCACGGCAGTGTTATGATGGGCCGTATTGCCGTTGAAGAAGGTTATGAATCCTTAGCCGTTGCCATTCCTGAAGAGTCAGTTCCACTTCGCAACGCAGGGATTATGGTACCAATTTATCTACTTGGCCTCACAAGACCTCAGTCCTTTGAGCTTGTAGCAGACACAAATTCCATTCCAGCTGTATGCGAATCTACCGATTTAGAAGCACTCGACAAGGTAGCAGAAAATCACGATATGATTATCCGCGTTGCAGTCGCCGTTGATACAGGAATGCATCGTATTGGTATCAAGCCTGAAGATGCTGTTGAGTTTATCAAATGCGTTGAGTCCTACGAAAATCTTGAGGTAGACGGTTTCTTCTCTCATATGAGTAACGCCGATGCGGCGGATCAAAGCCACGCTCATGGACAGGCGCAAAAATTTCATAAAATGGTCGATGAAATCCGTGCATTTAGACCTGATGCGGACTATCGCTTCTCTCTTGCCAATAGTGCTGGCTTATTATCCGTAAAAGACAGCTTATTTACCGATGCCCGTCCTGGCATTATTCAATACGGCATTATGCCATCTCTTGATGTACCAAATCGATTAGGGTTAAAACCGGTCCTCTCCTTCCATAGCGAAGTAGTACATGTACAGCGACTAGAAGCAGGTGAAGGTATCGGTTATGGTTCTACCTATGTAACACCTGAACCAATGACGATTGCTACCATTCCTGTAGGCTATGCAGATGGATACCCTCGTAGCTTATCCAACCGCGGTACAGTCCTCATTCATGGCACACGTTGTCCTGTAGTGGGTCGCATCTGTATGGACCAATTCATGGTGGCCGTTCCAGATACGATTACTGTACAACCAGGTGACAAGGTTGTGCTCCTAGGTTCTCAAGGTCATGAAAGCATCTCTGCACTCGAGATTGCCGCTCTTGCCTCTACAATTCCTTATGAAATCTTTTGTGGTTTCTCAGAACGCGTGCCTCGACAATACATATAAAAGGCTAACTATTGTTACTAATAGTAAATACTCCATATACCAAAAGCGCAGATATACATTGTATCTGCGCTTTTCCAATTTCTGCTACGGATTTTTCTTATATGGTACATTTTTATATTGAATGGACATAGAAAAAAGCCCGTAATACATGCAGCGGTCTACATGTATTACGGGCTTTCCTGCTCCCCTATACCTAGCGTACTGTAAAGCAGTTACGTTCTTATTGTGAGAGAGAGTATTATATACCAAGTATATAATCTTATGATTGGGAGGGAACCACAATGCATAAGGGGCCCTCTGAACGACAGACGGCATAGGAGAGAGTCAATGTTTGTCTATCCACTCCAGAGGGCTGCGTGTGTGTAATTGTTTATTGTGTGTGTAAGTGTATTGTGTATGTGTGTAAGTGTATTGTGTATGTGTGTTGTGTATTGTGTGTATAGTATTATGTGTTTAGTGTTCGTGTATTAAAGGGGTTTGCTTTACAGTAGGATAGGCTTAGGATTAGCTTATTTTACTGCCATACCTGTTTTAGCATCCAATGCGATGGATACAGGTTTGTTTTGTGCATCATGGAACTCTACAGTATATATAGGTTTACCATTTTGGTTCACTACAGACCAAGAGTTAATACCAGTTGCTATATTGCCAGTTTGTGCGAAGGCTGCATTGATCGCCACATGTGGAGGTAACACAGTACCAGCATCAATAGCACTAGCTTCCATAGATGCATCATATGCTTTAGGAGTACCTTCAGCTACATTACCAGTTGCCACATCTAGAGTCATGGAATGGGCACCACTAGCATTGAAACCGTCTACTTCATAAATAGCAGTTTTGTCGGCAGCTTTGAAGGATACTTTAGTAATCTTAGAGTCGCCATATTTATTTTCAAATTGATCAATTAAATAATTCGCACCAATTACGAAAATACTATTTTGATTGACTACGCCTGCTTGCTTACTTGTTGTGCTAGGTTGTGATTTTCCACTTTTAGAGTTTTTTTTTCCTCTTTAGTAGTTTCTTTTTTGTCAGCTTTTTTATCTGCTTTTACTTCTTTAGTTTCTTTTACAGCTTTATCAGCTTTAACTGCTTTGTCAGCTTTTACTTTAGGCGCTTTATGTGCTTGCGCTTTTTTAGTATTTTTTTCGTCTTTATTGGCTTCTACTTTTTTATCTGCTGTACGTACTACTTTAGCTTCGCTAGGAGCTTTTGCTACCGCTGCAGTTTCAATTGTAGGAGTTGCTGCTGCTGGATTAGCTGCTGCTGGAACTACAGTGTCTTGAGCAACTGGAGCTTTTACATCTTGAGTTGCTGTTGGAACTGGTGTAGTATCTTTAGCTGCTGGAGTCACTTGAATGGTAGGAACTACTTGATGAGTAGCAGGTTCTGCGACAGGAGCTGCAGTAGCTGCTACCTCTTGAGTTACAGGAACTGGTGTTGCTTGTTCAGCCGCTGTTACTGCTACAGTAGCACCAAATACGCCAGCTACTGCTAAAGCAATACTGCTTTTCAAAATAGATTTTTTCATAATATCCTCCTTGATAATTCATATACATGCAATAATACACATATATATTTCAACCAACTCGGTGTCATCGTTATAGTTCCAAAACATATATCTAGCGTGGACTGTAGATATATAGTCTGGAAACTCCCGATATATTTGAGTTCTGTCTTTTGACTGAACACATATTATCGATAATCTATGAAATAAAAATGTAGAACTCACCGGTCTAGCTTATTTTGGAGTGAGAATAAAATGAATTTATATGTAATTTCAATGAAATTCTATAGTATTCGATTTACAACTAAGTATTCTATGAACTAACTCTAAAAAGCCATTTTTCCCATAAATAAAGGAACTGAAGACACTCATTGTAATTCTCATAATGTAAATATCCCCTTTCATGAGCAAATGTTCACAAAAAAACTCCTTAAAACTATCCTTTTCTACAAAAAAAGATAATTTTAAGGAGTTTAATTCTTATATTTAAGATAATAAGCCTTCTACTATTAAGTTATATTTACTAGTCACCATAGTTTAGTCGTCAAATTTAACAGACAACAACGTACCATTCATAGCATCAATACGTACATTGACCTCTTTGTCACCTTCTGTACCGAAGCTAACTTTGTATACTATTTTACCTTTATCATATTGTACAGACCACTCATTAAGGCTTGTCGCTTTGCCTTGTGTTTGAGCATAAGCAAAGTTAACTACCGCTGCTGGCGGTAAGATTTCACGAGGATCAAAGGATTTTTTCTTTAAGGATTTATGGAAGTCACCTTCACGTTTTTCAAAGATTTGATTTGTTGCATAGATATAAGTGAGCTCATATTTACCACTTTCATCAACACCTTCTACATCATATCTAATTTGACCACCATCCGCATCAAAAGAGATTTCAGTGATAGCTGCATTTGGATGATTTTGAATAAATGCATTCAATAAACCATTTGCACCTACAATCGCTGCATGGTTTCCATCAACAACTGCAATAGTTGGTTCTACTGCTACTAAAGGCGCCGCACTTGCATTTGGCATACCGAACACTGCTGCCAAGGCTAATACAAGACTACCTTTTACAAATAAGGATTTCATAGGCTCCTCCATCTCTCAAACAGGACCATAGTGTATATATACAATTATACACTAAATCGATACGATTTATTAATCTTTATTTATAATATTAATGCATAGACCACTGCCCTATGATACAATGCACGTAGAATATTTTTTACTACAAGTGAGACCATTATGATTTCAATATATCCTACTATATATCACACATTTCAATGCAAAGCAGATCGATGTGAAAATACATGCTGCCAACTGTGGACCATCGATATTGACGAGACCACTGCTGAACGCTATCATGCCATGACAAGACCTCTTGGTGAAAGCTTAAGACAAGCCATCACTGTCGATGACGAAGGTAGCCATTTCGTCTTTTCTAAAGAACAACCTATGTGTCCGTTACTCAATGAAAATGGCCTCTGTAAGGTGGTGCTCGAACTAGGTGAAGAAGGCCTATGCGATACATGTCACATGCATCCGCGATTTTATAAATATATTGAGGACCTCGAGCTATGTGGGGTTGGTTTATCCTGTGAAGCATCGGTAGAACTGCTGACAGAAGACATGCAGTCTAATCAAGTAATCTTTACTATTGAAGACGATAACGGCGAATTTAGTCCTGATGAACGTTTAACTATTCAGAATATATTTGAACTATTAGCCTTTGATATAGATCCAGCACTATTTCAATATATTCCATCCCCTGACGCACAGTATTATACAAGACTATTAGATCTATATGGTACAACAGAGCCTATCGATGAAGAATGGACTGCACAAATCAGTGCATTATCTCATGATATAGATAAACTCACTACCTCTGTTCAAACCTATGTTGCCACTCACGATATGAGCCTATTCAACAAGGTATTCCAATACATCTTATATCGTCAAATCGATATGCTAGCAGATTATTCTTTAGAAGCCATCCTTTCCTACGCAAGGGATGGTGTAGAATATATATTGATGGCTAGTGCTATAGAGGGCTCACCGCTCAAACAAGTGGCAAGATGGTCCCAACAAATCGAATACGATGAAGACAATGTAGACTTACTATTACAACATTATGCTTCTCTTCAATAATGACAAACTACTTTTACTAAAATTTTATTCAAAGCAATAAAAACCTCCTAGTATAAAACTAGGAGGTTTTATGTATTTACGCAAATAGTATGCGCATAATCCAGTTATATAAGAGATTTATAATAAATAATACCACATAAACAGCCCCTACTGTAAGAGGCTCTACATTCATAATACGAGATAAAAGCATAACGGCCACATAGATAACGGCACAAACATAGGCTAGTGCTAAAGGAACTAATAGAATCAGCAAAAATGGCGTAATATAAATGCAAATAATAGATACCAAAATTAATGCTAATCCCAGTGCGCCTGTATAGCCTTCCACATAAGCAGTGCCCATTAATACTTGCTTGAAATCAAACTCACGCTCTAAAAGAACGCTCAGTAATTTCCACAGTATAAAGCTACCAACAAACCAATATATACCAAGGCCTAATATCTCTCTCAATATAGAAAATATGCCATATACAGCAGGAATAAAGCCAAATAAAAAACCTCCAAAGGTCATGGCCAAAGGTAACAGAACAATACCTAAAGCAAAGCCTAAAATATGAGTGGCACACCAACCGGCAAGACCAGCTTTAATACCCTTTTCTAGGGTACCAAACCAGAAGATTTCATCTATTCCCTTCTTCGGTGAACGCACCAGCAGGGATATTTCTTGTAAAAATGTCGTATCCATAACTAACTCCGCTCTCAACTATACTATAAATTTAATTATATCATAAATTCTCAGATTTAAATTATATATAATTAATTTTAATATAAATTAAACGATAAAAAAACCACAAGACTTTCATCTTGCGGTTATACTACAGTATGGTATTAAATTATTTAACTAGCGTATGTACAAAGCGGATCCATTGAGGCAATACCGACACTGATAGCAAAGCCACAACAAACATAACAATATATGTTTTAACGATTCCTAGATTAACATAGCGGCGCATGAGTTGTGCCCCTATAAAAACAGCGTAATACTGACTAAACATGGTAACAAGATAGGCCATATCACCTATGTATTTCGGCATAGATAGATATAATAATATAAGACCCACTATATGAACCAACACCAATACTACGGTACGGAGTGCATTCGTATAGGCTAAGCCATAAATATAGTTCCGCATTACTCCCTTATAGGTACCTGTGCCTCCTAACAATATAAGTAATCGCCAGATAACGAAAGCTCCTAGAATAATCTGAAAAATTAAAAACGATGCATTCCCGAAGGCACTCACTATATCAAAATGTGTTAACCCTGTCATCCGTTTTATGCCTAATGCAGGAGATACGGCTTTCACTATCAAAGGCAACGCATAAGTCATTACATATAATACAACGGTAGATGTTATGAGATTTAAAATAGCGCGAGCATAGGATCCATTTCTAATAATATTTTGAAAGGATTGTTCACTTAATTTCGTGAATAAATGCAATATATCCTTATACCAAGTCATAATGCTCCTTATCTGTTATCGAGTTAATGTATATAGTACTTCACACAACAAAGCCACTAGAATGGCAAGCAACATAATGCTTAGACCTTCATAAGCACTCCCATCAATACAAGCCCCTGCAATACGACCCATGGTCTGTAGTAACAATACAGTACTAAGAATGCATAATACAATCATACAAAAACCAATAATAGCTTGTAGCAGAATTGGTATGGTCGTAAGAATCAACATAATACCTGCCGTAAGAGTGATCATAGCTACTACTAATTGAGCAAAGGCCATCATATGTAAAACCCCAGTGACTACGCCGCGGATATAGAACTTACGTTTTTGTATTATCGCATAGCCTATAACAATGCCAGACACGAGGGCCGCTTTTAAAATTACCCACGCAAACCGACCAATATTCCAAAACTCACGCGGTTTACTTAAGTGTTCAAAAAAGACTTGTATCTCATGTTGACCTAGGGGAAGCGAAAACATTTGCCACTTCACTAATAGTGATGAATTGCGTATGAAAGCACGTATAGCATCCAAATATACACTTTCACCAACGATGGTAAATTGATAGCATATGAGCGTCAATACGAGCATCCAAGCAAGCTGTCCATAGGTAACATCATAGTGGTACATTCGTGGATTTTTTTCTTCAATGGGGTTTAATAAGCGATATACGAACTCTACTAAACCTGCCATCATATCTCTCACCACCTTTTACTCAACAAGAATAGCACCATTCCATATAGAATGATGCAGCACACAACACAAGATTAGGGATTTCTAACAATAATTTTATTTTTAATTCATACTCTGTTCATTATTATAGCACAAAAGCAAGGTATAATCATACCTTGCTTTCATATTTTTCATGCTATGTAATTATCTAGATGTAGCAAGCATAACCATGCCTACCAATATGCCAATAAAGACTACAGGAATTAAAGATGCCAAAATTCCAATACCAAAAGTCGCAAGTCGTCCCTTTTCAATTTGACGTCCCATAAGTGATAAGCTGACCCACAAAAACCAAATAAAAGTGCCTAGATTGACGATTTGGAAAAAATAATTAAATATGGTTAATCCAAGCGTTGATGATGCCTCATAAAAGCCTAATCCCTTTGCTATGATAACCAGCATAATCTCAAGGAGTCCTATCATTATTGATAGAAACTGAGTATATGCACTTTGATACCAACAGATTTTTAAAACAGATTCGTAATTAGTATGGGCCCCAAACTTATTAGCTACCTGACTAAAAATAACAGAATAAATTGCTAAAACAAAAAACGTACCTATCAAACCAAGCGTTAAGGACATTACACCTTGACCAGCAAATCGGCCTATAACACTACCCAGTTTCACTATATGAGCACCAAACACATAAGCCAATAGCAACTCTGTAATAGCAGAAAATACTAAAGTTATCGCAACCATGGCTACCGTTGCAGCAAAACCGCGTTGAATTGTGCCAAATTCAACAATCTCTGGAATACCACGTTTAAAAGGCTCTCTAATAAGCGCCCAAAGATCTAAATACCATTTTCGTTCCATATGTTCCCCTCCAAAACATCTAAAGCACATATTTTTATCATTTTACCACAATACACATTTAAAATAAATGTAAACTTATTTTAAATTAGTTAACCATTATAATTAGCAAATAAAAAGGTTGGTAGCTGCTTTAACAGAATCTACCAACCTTTCAATTACATATGTATTTAAGTTGTCATGAATAGCATAATCCCGCCAGCACCAAAGATGAAGGATACTATATAAAAGGAAATCCCCGTGATCCAAGGATTTACTCCAAATTGCTTAGACATAAGCTGGGCCATAACAAAGACATTAAAGAGCTCTATCGTACTTAATCCGCCCGTACCACCTCGAATACGTAAGTCTAACAAAAGATAAGTAGGCGCAGCAAGAAGTACAAATATCAAATGAATCCAGCTGCCAATACAGCTACTCAAAAGCAAGTCTGCCACTAGTTGCTTATAGGTAACTTGTCCCTTAAACACCTTAAAAATACCATATAAAATACCAGAGGTTACAAGAATAAATACTGCAATTCCAAGTACATAGCCAATAATAGAAACTACCTCAAGTTCTACAGGACTGATAACCTCCCAAATAAGAGTTTTAAAAAATGGACTCTTTGGGAAAAGCAACATCAATATGGATAAACCCAAATCAGTTATAATTAGAGATCCAATAGCTAGTAATAACATATTTTTAATGGTGATTAAATGCATCCATTTTTCTATATAAGGACCAAACAAACCATTCATAATACTATACCTTATAAATCCTCACTCTTAAATAATTGATAGCCTTCAAAATAATAACTATGGTCAAGGTCCTATTCAGCAATGCCTAATTTATTAGAAATAACCATATTGGACCTCCTTTTTATTCTATCTCGTAATATATATTATACTATATTCGTTAAACTTTAGTTGAAACTAATATAGCATACAAATAAAAAAGCAGCCTTTTGATTTGTACCCCCTTTACTGATTGTCCAGTAAAGGGGATGCAGTTCATTTAGGGCTGCTTTTCATTCATCTTATTTCAAAGATGCTGCAATTTTTGTAAGGTTTTCATCCATACGTTCTAAGTATGTTTATTATCTTCGTTACTTTCGATTGTGTAAATAGTTTCTACCTTAGCACCAACTTCGCTTGCCAAAGTCTTGGATACTTCTGGGCTAGCCATTTCTTCTGCGAAGATAGTAGTGATATTGTTTTCTTTACAATACTTGATGAGTTCTGCCAATTGCGCTGCATTTGGTTCGCCTTCAGCAAATACATCTTCTACACTATTTTGTTCCAAACCAAAGTCACGACATAAGTACGCAAATGCTGCATGACCTGTTACAAAGTTTTTATGAGGCGCTTGTGCAAATTGACCTTCATATTTCTTAATCATTTCATCAAGTTTAGCTACGTAGTCATTGTAATTCTTTTCGTAGTAATCCTTATTAGCTGGGTCGGCTTTTACAAAAGCATCTTTAATATTTTTCACTTCGATTTTTGCATTTTTTAAAGATAACCATGCATGAGGATCTTCCGCACCATGTTCTTTAATTTCTTCAGGATCAGTATTTTTGATAGCTTCTACGCCCTCTGTAGCAACAACAGTGATGAGCTTGCTATTTTTAGCCGCATCAATCGCTTGTTGTGCCCAAGGTTCCATACCGAAACCGTTGTACACGAATACTTGAGCTGTTGCCAATTGTTTCATATTGTCAGGTTTCAACTCAAAATCATGTGGCTCTACGCCATCTGGAATAATAGTAGATACCTCTACCTTGTCACCGCCAATAGCCTTTGCAAATTCAGCCATTGCATTAAAACTTGTTACCACTTGGATCTTCTTAGCTGCTTGTTCCTTCGGTGCATCATTACCACAGCCTGCAAATAGAGCGGCCATCATAATGCCTATCATTAACAAAACCAGTTTCTTGACCATCGTAGTCCTCCTTTGTGTAATCCTGATCGCTATGCATTCATAGAATACTAACCATTCTATAGTTGCAGTTGCGACTCAGTTGCATTTGTAATATAGTTATAGTATAAACTTACTCAAGATTTTGTCAATTAGAAAAGTGGTTTTTATATGTTATCTATTGAACATCTTTATTTTTCCTATCAAGGTCAGCCACCTTATGTGTTGAATGACCTTAACTTACATATTCACAGTGGTGATTATATATCCATCGTTGGGGACAATGGGTCTGGTAAAAGTACCCTTCTACGTCTCATCTTAGGGTTCCTTAAACCTGTAAAAGGCTCTATCAAACGAGATACAAACAACATTCGCTATGTATCTCAAAAGAATGATTTCTCTCATGCAGGCTTTCCTATTACGGTAAAAGAAATACTTGATTCCTACCGTAAGCTATTAAAAATTAAAAATAAACATGAAGTAGATCGTGTCTTAGAACTCACCAATATGACGGAGTTCAAAGACCGTTTAATTAGCAAACTATCTGGTGGTCAAGCACAGCGCGTATCTATCGCTCGTGCCCTCATCGGTAATCCTGACCTCATCATACTTGATGAACCATCTACTGGTGTTGACCGTAAAAGCCAAGAAGGCATTTACTCACTCCTCTGCGAATTAAATCAAGTTCATCACATTACGATTATCTCGGTGGAACATAACCTTGAATGGCCTTAGCCAATTCAACTAATATTTACCATATCGCAAATGGTCAAGGTCATCTTTGCTCCCCTGAACAATACGCTTGTGAAATTATGCACAGCACAGGACGCAACCCTATGGATCACGAAAGCTGTGCTTGCTTCACAGATATAACAACTCAGGCTCAGGCTCAGGCTCAGGCTCAGGCTCAGGCAAATGATACTATAATTGAGGAGGTGCGCCATGTTTAGTTATGATTTTATGCAAAACGCCTTCTTTGTAGCTATCTGCATTTCCCTCTTATGTCCCTGTATCGGTATCTTTATGGTACTACGCCGTTCTAGTATGATTGGTGATACCATGAGCCATGCCTCACTAGCAGGTATTACATTAGGCTTATTAACAAATACTAATCCTATCTTAGGAGCATTCATCTTTACCGCTATCTGCGGTGCCCTCATAGAGTTCTTGCGGAAATACTTCTCCCACCATCTCGATTTGATTCTTACTATTATCTTATCTCTTAGCATTGGTACAGCTATTACCCTTATTAGTTCAGGTAAATTAAAAGCTAACGCAAATGTATTCTTTTTTGGTAGTATCCTAACGGTAAACGCAACTGATATGATCAGTATTGCTATGCTTACAATCTTATCTGTACTCACCTTATATTTCCTATATAACTCACTTCTTTACATCGCCTATGATGAAGAGGCAGCCCGCGTAGCCGGTGTTAAGGTTGATTTTATCAATTACATCTTTGCCATCTTAATGGCTGCGGCCGTATCCATTTCTATTAAAATCGTTGGTGTTCTCGTATTAAGTGCTATGATTGCCTTACCTGTAGCATCGGCATTGCAGTTAGAAAAGGGATTTAGAACTACATTACTCTGTTCTATTGGATTTAGTTTGCTAGCCATGATTATCGGCCTCTTCGGATCCTACTATCTCAATGTAGCTCCAGGTGGTTTTGTATCGCTAACATCAGTTGCAATTCTACTCGTAGTATTAGTCATCAAAAATATCAGAACCATCCTACGCCGTATGCAATTTAGCAAGTAAACAAAGATAATCATCAATATATAGATAGCTATTCTATTAGCAAAATAAGATGGCGATCCTGTGCAAAATAAATTATCTACTTATACTTGTATAACAAGTTTAGTATTAAAACAGAATCGAAAGAGCGTTATGAATACAACAAGTTGGCCTGAAGGCATAAAAAAAACCAAACAGCGCGAAGCAATTTGGTCTGTATTAACAACTACAGATAAACCTATTACGGCTATGGAAATCGCAGAGCGATTAGGCGATGGTAGCACTACATGGATGTCTACTATTTACCGCACTCTTGAGCTGTTAGAAGCAAAGGAAATCGTTACCCGTACAACACTCATGGGTAGCGATATGGCATATTATGAAATTACACCTCATACGCACCGCCACTATGCAGTATGTACAAAATGTGGAGCCATGATACCGCTGCACACCTGCCCTGTTGTAGAAATGCCACAGGAATTAATTAATGCAGGCTTTACAGTGACGGAGCATCATTTGGAAATTGCAGGAACATGTAAAGATTGTAAGAATAAAGGTTAATAAAAACGCTCTAAATAAATCAAACAAAATGATATGTACCCATTTTCCTGGACACATATTATTTACTAGCCTAAACACATGGATGCTTCCCTGTATTTTACAGGAGGCATCCATTTTGTTTTTTTCTGGATCCTTTTGTTGTTGTAATAGTTAATGTATTCTTCTATTGCTACTGCAAAAGCATTAAATGATGAATATTCTGTTTCAAAACCATAATATATTTCTGTTTTCAATCTACCAAAAAAGGTTTCCATCACAGAGTTATCATAACAATTTCCTTTTCTAGACATAGACTGAATAATGCCATGTTCTTTAAGTGCTTGTCTAAAATAGTTATGTTGGTATTGCCAGCCTTGATCAGAGTGGAAGATTAATCCCGAAAGATTAGTAAACTTCTTAAAGGCTTTCTCTAACATACGAGAAATCTGTTCTAAGTTAGGCCTTAATGCTAAGTCATAAGCAACAATCTCATTCGTATTCATATCTAAAATAGGCGATAAGTAGCATTTTCCCCACGAGAAATTAAATTGAGACACATCAGTAGTCCATTTTTGTAATGGTGCAGTTGTACTAAAATCTCTATTGACGATATTTTCTGCTACTTTACCGACTTTCCCTTTGTAAGAGTGATACTTTTCCTTCGGTCGCTTTCCTGCAAGTCCCATACTATGCATAAGTCTTTGTACTCGTTTATGATTGACTACAAAACCTCGATTAAGAAGCTCTTGGTATACACGGCGTACACCATACCGACCTTTATGTTCTGTAAAAATCTTTTGAATTTCATCTTTTAGCTCTGTATTTCTTTTATCTACAAGATCTACTTTAGTAATTTCAAAATAATAGGTAGATTTGGACATTGGCATAGCTTTCAAAAGATGTTTTAGTTGATAGCCTTGTTGGCGGAGAACTTTGATAATCGCTGCTTTTTCGCCTTGAGACGCGCAGCTTCCTTTTCTTCTCTCAAGGCAATCTCTTTTTTTATGACTTCATTTTCAGCTTTAATGTAAGCATTTTCAGCTCGTAAGCGAACTAGTTCCTCATATTCACTCTCTTTGAGCTCTCGAGGTGAGATAGTCTTAGGTACTTTCATTTTACAATCCTTTGATGGTCGTCCTTTAGGTTTATTCATAAGACCATTGTATCCCAAAGTTTTGTATTTATGAACCCATTGATACAGTTGTCCAGTATTAATTCCAGCCATAACAGATACAGAACGTATGGATTTTCCTAATAATACTTGGCATACTAACTCATATTTCTTTTCTGGAGACCAACGTTGATTATCTGTACGGTGCTTATTGATTTCTGGACCATTAAACATTTCTTGTTTAGCCCATTTTCTTATTTGATCATGAAAAGTATGAGGCAATACTCCGGTTGGTGTCTCTGGCCATTCACCTTGATGAAATAATTCAATTGCTTTTCTTTTAAATTCATAACTATATCTCATGAAAATACCCCCTTTACTGGTTGTCCAGTAAAGGGGGTACATATCAAAAAGGACGTAACTTTTAAAGTTACGCCCTTTTCTTATTTGAATATGTTTGAATTAGCCTTATTTAGCTTTTACCAACTACAGCATCAATGGAGCTACTACAAAGCCAAGTGCTACTGCGATAGCAATGGATAGTACGCCAGGGATAAAGAACGGATGGTTAAATACGAGTTTACCGATTCGTGTAGAGCCGGTATCGTCCATTTGTACAGCCCCCAAGAGTGTAGGGTATGTAGGCAATACGAAGAGTGCAGATACAGCTGCGAAGGATGCGATAATAATATATACGGATCCTGTATTCTCAGGTGTAATACCAAGAGCCAAGATTACGGCTGGTACCAATGCTTGTGTAGTTGCCGCTTGGCTATACAACAATGTACTTGCAAAGAAGAATGCTACCGCTAACAAGAACGGATATGCCGTTACCATGCTAGAAGCAAGAGCTTTGATTTCAGGGATATGACCTTTTACGAAAGTATCACCCAACCAAGCTACGCCTAATACACAGACGCAAGCGGATAAACCGGATTTGAATGTGCTAGTGTTAACAAGTTGTGCTGTATCAATTTTACAGAAGTAAGTAATAGCTGCTGCAATAACCATCATGAAGCCGATGATCGCATCATTTCGGCCAAAGATAACTGGTTTAATAAGACCAATATTTTTGGAAATTGCAGTTGCGTAGAATACGATACAGATAATACCAATCAAGAAAATCAATACAGAAGTTTTCGCACCTGGTTTTAAGTGGAAATCAGCGCTCTTTTCACGAGGTGGTACTACGTGACCTGCTGCCAAACGTTCTTGGTATACTGGATCAGAAGACAAATCATTATTCGCAAATGTAGACATAACAAAGGCAGTAATCATAACCGCTACGAATGTTGTAGAAATACAAATAGCAAGTAATGTTGGGTAGTTTACACCAAATGGTTCAAGGAAACCACTCATAGCAACAACTGCTGCAGATACTGGGCTCGCTGTAATAGCGATTTGGCTCGCTACAACGGCGATGGATAATGGTACAGATGGCTTAATATTTTCACTTTTTGCCACCTCTACGATTACCGGAATCATAGAAAATGCTGTATGACCAGTACCAGCCAACAGAGTTAAGAAATACGTTACTGTTGGCGCTAAATAGTTAATGTGTTTAGGGTTTTTGCGCAAAATATTTTCCGCAATACGCACCAAATAATCAAGACCGCCGGCTAACTGTAAGGCACAGATGGCAGCGATAGCAGACATGATGATGAGAATTACATCCCAAGGAATCTGTCCAGGGAACATACCCATACCAAGGCTTAACAATACTACCCCAAGGCCGCCAGCGTATCCGATGCCCATACCACCGAGGCGAACACCAAGGAAGATAGCACCAAATAAAATAATAACTTGCATAATTACATAAATGTCCATACGATGACCTCCTTTATACATATATAGTATCATAGATATGCAGAAATATCATCGAATTTTCACAATGTATAGTCTATAGTTTAAAGACATAACTAAAACATCATAATAAATATAAAAAGCTATATATGTCGATGACTCTACTCACGTAGCATCACAACATATATAGCTTTTACTTTTGACCTAACTCTTTATAAAATACTTAGGCATAAATTTTTATAGAATAATTGGCCGTAAATCTTCGAGAATCCCCTCTTCTTCGGTAGCTCGTTGGATACTTTCACCAACGATGCGAACCATATCCTCTAATTGTTCCACAGTGGACGCCAATGGAGGCATGAGAATTACTACATCGCCGATAGGACGGCAAATAAGGCCTTGTTCACGAGCAAGAATAGCCACCTTAGCCCCTACCGCATCATTTGGACGATATGCTTCATGAGTGGCCACATCTTTTTCAAGTTCAATACCTACAATGAGGCCTCGTTGACGAACCTCTTTCACATGTTTTAATTTTTCAATAGGTTTTAATGCATTGGTGAAAGCCTCGATTTTTTTAGGCAAGCCTTCGATGACCTTCTCTTCGCGGAAAACTTTCAACGAAGCCAATGCAACCGCACAAGCTAAGGCATTACCTGTGTAGGAGTGACCATGATAGAATGTTTTCTTTTCTTCAAAGGTGCCAAGGAATGCATCAAATATGCGTTGTGTAGTCAATGTGGCAGCTAGAGGCATATAACCACCAGTAATACCTTTTGATAAGGTCATAAAGTCTGGAGCCACATCTTCGTGTTCGCAGGCAAAGAATTTACCAGTACGACCAAAACCTGTGGCTACTTCATCGACAATGAGAAATACGTCATGTTTCGCAGTCAATTCACGAACCCGTTTCAAATAGCCATGAGGCATGACGAGCATGCCTGCTGCAGCTTGAACCAATGGTTCCATAACAAGAGCTGTGATTTCATCACCCTCTTCATTAAGGATGCGTTCTAATTCAGCCAAAGACTCATCGAAGGCTTTATCTCGATCCGCTACGTCGCGATATACGCCAGGGCTTGGTAATGTCAAAGGTTTGAATAATAGATTATGGAACACTTGGTGGAATAATTGAATACCACCTACAGATACAGTACCTAATGTATCCCCATGGTAGCCTGCATTAAGGGCGATAAATTTAGTCTTTTTCGTTTGTCCCACTAGTTGGCGATATTGGTAAAGCCATCTTAATAGCAACTTCAATAGCTGTACTACCATCATCAGACAAAAATACTTTATTTAAACCGTCTGGAGCGAGCTCTACTAATTCTTTACACAACTGTGCAGATGGTGGGCTTACAAGACCGAGCAATGTGCTATGAGCAATTTTATCCACTTGTTCCTTCAATGCTTGATTTAATACAGGATGATTATGACCATGAATATTAACCCATAAGGAGGACACGCCGTCATAATACTTTTTACCGTTCTCATCGATGAGGTATACCCCCTCACCACGTTCGATTACTACTGGTTCTTGTGCCAACCAATCTTGCATTTGTGTAAATGGATGCCATACAAACTCATGATCCCATTGTGCTGCTTGTGAAAGCTGTTTCTCTGCCATTTCGTCACCTCATACGTACAATTTTACAAACTATAATTCCCTATCCCTATAAAGCTCTACTACTATAACAATCTACTACTATAACAATCTACTACTATAACAATCTATTAATATAAATGAATAGTCCAGATTAAATTACAATATCTAACTACTATATGCCTAATACTGTATTCCACACCTTCTTAGAGTCCACAAAGGACCGAGCCCAACCTAGCTGAACCTTTTGGATATCCGGGCCTTGGTATGGCGGTACTACAGCCACTACAGGAATACCTGTATATCGTTCCATGTCTTCCACATTTGTTTTCAACAAGAACGGATCCACTGCAGTCGTATCATTGACAATGATAGCTTTCACCTCAATACCATGCATCTTCGCGTATTCACAAGTTAAAATAGCGCGATTAATGGAGCCCAACCGTCCATCAGCTACAACGATGGCCGGTAATTTAATATCTTTCATTAAATCCGTGAATGTTTATCGCCGTAAAGAGGTGTTGTAATACCACCAGCACCTTCTACAAAGGTTAGATCATAGCGATTAACAACATCTAATGTATGAGCTACTACACCATCATAATTGATTTCTATACCAGCCAATTCTGCTGCCAGACGAGGAGAAAAATCTCCAGCAATAGCATATGGATTAACCTCGTGACGGCGCGACTCAGGAATGCCAGCGGAACGCATCAAATATGTAGCATCCTTGCTTTCAAGATCCACATTATAATTATCCTCATCCATCGTTACACATTCAGGAAAAGGTACTGCGCTGGAGGACACCGGTTTAACCATACCAACCGCAAAGCCATCATCAACAGCCATAGCCCCTAACAACCCTGTCACAAACGTCTTGCCTACATCTGTATCGGTTCCAATTATAGAAATACCTAACTGCTTCATACACGTCTCCTCTCAGCGATACTTAACGCCGCATAGGTTAACTAATTTATGTGAGTAAGTTTACAATCTAATTACAATATACAGCTAAACGGAATATATAGTCAACCTATTATTACGCTTAAGGTTTACCATAATAGGACTATATGGGGCCCCCATACATTAGTGCGAGCCTTGTTAAAAATCACAGAACCTAGCTCATCGCTCCAAAGCGAGCTAAGTCGCTCTTTACTAGGTTCTGTGATTTTTATGGCTGTACTTATGTAACAGTCCCATATAGTCCTATCTATAACCATAAATGCGAGAATAATAGGTTGGCTATATATGGAGAAAAGAGAAAAAGAGTGATGACTAACCGATTAGCGACTTAGCTCACTTTGGAGCGTAGAGGTTAGTCATCACTCTTTTTTACCTAAATGTAGTTATGTAGAGGGGCCCCATTAATTTCCCCTCTCTCGATACGGCGAAATTATGCTAACTCGTTAATGGCATTCAGATTTGATGGGACTAGTTCATAGGTACAGTTAGAAAAAGGACGAGAACTAACCGATTAGCGACTTAGCTCGCTTTGGAGCGTAGAGGTTAGTTCTCGTCCTTTTTCACTTAAATGTACAAATCAACTTGGGACCCATCAAATCAAAGGTTATATTTCGAGGTAGCGGAATTCGCCTGTATCAGGATCCATCATCCCTCCATAGAATCCCATTCCTTTTGGGAATAGTGGGTGGTGACGCAAGAAGTTAACTGTATAGATTACATTGTCTTCAGAGATGTGGAAACGATCCATCCAGTCAATAAGTCCTGGTTCGATCATGCGAATCGCATCTTCACTGATACCTTTCTTTCATGGACTCCATAAAAGTTGTAGCAGAGAAGTCAATCATGCCGCAGTTCTCATGGCCGATGACTAATACGTCTTCAATTTCCATACCATACGTAGCTACTAGCAAGCTTTGTACGATATTATCGATTGGTTGTGTTACACTATTACCAGCTGTTTTTATAACGATGATTTCACCACGGCTAAAACCTAATGCATCTTCTAGCATGCAGACTAAACGCGTATCCATACATGTGACAATACCTAGTTTTTTAGTAGGATGGCTTGTTAATCCTGCTTTTGGTAATTCTGGGTGGTTTTTCACATACTCTTTATTGGTTTCAATTATTTTTTTTAATATCAATCATAAGGTACCTCATTTACATTTCTATCTATAAAATAGATTCTATTCATTATATACAATATATTCAATACAAAACAAGTGGTTTTCATCACATATAAATATTTATTATAACCTATATCCTTCATAAGAAATCCATAAAAATCGTATTTATTCTATATTTATAATTAATATTCATTTATTATACTTTTCAACCTTATACATTCACAAAAATAAATATACCGTATTTTTCTTACATTACTAGTAGATTTTAATTCCCCTAATGTGGTACTATTAAAACCATAGAAAAAACGCCACATGATACCACATATGACGTGAACTGTATGTACAGTAAGGAGGTTTTTATTATGGGTATCAATCAAAAAACATTGCCAGGCATTCTGCTTTGTGCGATCCTCGCTATTCCTTGTTGGCTATTAGGCCTAGAGTTTCATCTAATCGGTAGCCCAATCTTTGCTATCATCTTAGGTATAATTATTGGCTCTATATTCACATCTTGGAAACGCGAAAAAACTGGTGCCGGCATTGGGTTTACATCCAAAAAGATTTTACAATGGGCCGTTATTTTATTGGGCTTTGGCTTAAACATTACACAGATTTTACATGTAGGTTGGATTTCTTTACCTGTCATCATTTCAACCATCGCTACATCTTTAATCGTGTCCTATGTTATTTATCGCCTTACTCATATCGACTCTAATACTGCCGTACTTATCGGCGTAGGTTCCTCCATCTGTGGCGGTTCTGCCATCGCTGCAGCTGCACCAGTTATCAAAGCTGAGGATCAAGATATTGCACAGGCTATCTCTGTTGTATTCTTCTTCAACGTCGTAGCTGCCTTTGTATTCCCTCCATTTGGTGATGCCATTGGCCTTTCCAATATGGGCTTTGGTCTATTTGCCGGTACTGCAGTAAACGATACATCCTCTGTAACAGCTACTGCTGCTGTATGGGATAGTATGAAAGGTACTGGTACACAAGTACTAGAATATGCGACAATCGTTAAATTAACACGTACCCTCGCTATTATTCCTATTTGTTTAGGTTTAGCAAGTTACCAAGTATATAAAGCAAAACAAAGTGCTGCTCAAGCTGATGGTAGCAGTGTTAGCATCGCTAAAATCTTCCCTAAATTTGTTTTATACTTTGTGATTTGTTCTCTTATTACAACAGCATTATCCTATGCGAATGTAGATATTCAATTCTTGAGTGTATTCAAAACTATTTCCAAATACTTTATTACAATGGCCATGGTTGCTATCGGACTTAATACTAATATCGTAAAATTGATAAAATCCGGTGGTTCTGCCCTTGCATTGGGTGCTTGTTGCTGGATTGCCATCACAGCAGTCAGCCTAGCTACACAACATATGATTGGTTTATGGTAAGAAATATACATACCTATTTTAATATGATATAATTGTATATAGTTAGAATAGTAATAACCCCTCCAGTAATGGAGGGGTTTCGTGCTACTATTCACCTTATTAGTACTTTATCATACTATAGTTAGGAGGGTTAACATGTACTTCTTACAAGGACTTCTTGTCGGTCTCGCAACATTTGCCCCTGTTGGCATGCAAAACCTCTTCATCATCAACACAGCATTGGTACAACCTATACGTCGTATCATATTGACCCTTATCATATTGGCACTATTTGATATGAGCCTCAGTACGGCAGCCTTCTTTGGTATCGGCGCCATTCTTGAAATGTGGCCGCTTACAAAGCTTATCGTACTCCTTTTTGGGGGCCTACTGATTGTGTACATGGGCTTTAATATATTCAGAACTGAACCAGATATGCACAATGTAAATACGAATATTCCAATTCGTAAAATTATCCTATCCGCTATCGCTGTATCCTGGGGGAATCCTCAAGCCGTTCTTGATGCAACTATGATGCTCGGCGCCTTTCAAGCTAATATACCTGAAGAAGGTATTTATTATTTCTTTGGAGGCTTCCTAGCTATGACCCCAATGTGGTTTGGAGCCTTGGCTGCCACCATGCATTTATTAGCTAAAAAAATAAAAATCACCCATATGGCGTGGATCAATCGCTTCTGTGGTGCAGTACTCGTCATTTATGGCATAAAATTATTCATCGATGGAGTCACAATGTTCTTAGAATATTTTAATTAAAATAACTTTAATACCGCAATCTATAGACAGTAAAGCCGTTAGCATATGCTAACGGCTTTTATATTGTAATTGTTTATTTGTTATATGACGATTAAATTTATTTTCCATAATCCGTCTTTGATACGTTAAAACTCTGCTAAAACTTGTTTAAACATTTCTCTAAAGGCTTCTACATAGGTGTTATTTTGATTTTGTTGCGATACAAAGTAGTAATTGCGCTCCATCGATTTACCATGGTTAGTTAATACCTTGCGCTCAATACCTGGCATGGAGTCGGTTAAATATTTAAAACGATCAAGCAGCAATAGTCCTTGTTGACCTGCTACTAAATAGCGCGCCTCCTCTAATGTACGAGCATATGCAAAGGCACCGGCATAACCAATGGCCTTACGATAATGTTCTTCCTCAGCTAGCGTATACTTACCGCGACAAACTAAGATAAGTGGTAAGTCATCAATAGTTTTAATTTCGACGCTACCTTCCTTTGTATAACCTTGTGGCACCTCAATTATGGTGATCGCTTTATCAATCAAAAAACTTTCATAATCATCAGATAAAATCTGCCACTGATCATTAAATATTACATCCACACGACGATCATCTAACATGCCATATAGTTCCTCATGGCTGCCACTATACATGCGGATATCTAGGTTTTTATAGCGTTTAGCCATGCGAATGACCGTTTGCTGCATAGCCATCCCACTATAGCGATTTAAATAGCCAATTCGTAAGCTAACACGTGCATCTGTACCAATGCGGGTTGTTTCTACCTTAATAGCGTGAAAGCGTTCTAGTAATTTTTTACCAGATCGATATAAATATTGCCCCGCTGGTGTTAGGTGAAAGCTTCGTTTTTCTCGTACCATCAGCTCCACGCCTAAACTCGTTTCAAGGGCTTTAATTTGTTGTGAAATAGCAGATTGAGACACATACTGCTCTGTCGCAGCTTGAGTAAAACTATTATTATCAACTACACACACAAAATACTCTAATTGTTTCAACAACATAACGATACACTCTCATCTCTCTTATAATTAGTGGCCTTACTCTATCTACTAGCCCACTACACAACATACACCAACCCCTCTCATTGGTATTTGCTACTCACATAATATGTTTCTCTACAACTACAACTACAACTACAACTATTATATTTCATTGAAAGTAGATTCACTATGATGAACTGCTTTCACGAGACATAACTAAATTACGATATACAAACCAGGACGCCACAAAGAATATTGTCGCCGTAGACCAGAACACAGCACCATATCCAAAAGCGCGAGCAATAACACCACTTATAACAGGCCCTAATACATTACCCATCATAGCTACGCTAGATACGGCGCCAAAGACGATGCCTCGTCGCTCAATAGGGACGGCCTTGGATATCAGCGTATTTGCAATGGGCGTAATAAAGCCCATAAAGAATCCGGCTATAGCACGGAATACGCCAAGTCCCCATATACTAGGCATTAAGTATTGCAAAATAAATAAAGATCCCACCGCCCATGTAGCAGTAAAGATAATACGAGGCATGGTCACACACCTGGTTACCTTACTAATTGAAATCGATGCTAAGGCACTGAATACACCAGCACCGAAGATAATAATACCAACAATAGTCGCCACAAACTCGTCAGTCATATGCATATAGTGCTTAATATATAACGGTAAAATAGGACCTATACCTGTAATACCAAAATTACACAAGAATAGCATTCCTACAAGGAGACGTACACGAGGTATAGATAAAAAATATTTAATCAGCGAAATTTCTGATACACTTTCATCCACCTTATGTTTGAACTGTAAATTGGGCATTAAAAAATAAATCCCTAACATACAAATCCCAGTCAATGCAGAAAATACCAAAAATGGTGCACGATAACCTAAGAAGTCGGCCACAAGGCCACCCATGAGCGGTCCAAAGACGAGGCCCATAACCATAGACGCTTGGTATAAGCCCATTGCCCAAGGCACTTTATTCTCAGGTGTTATAAGGACAATAATAGCTAATCCTATCGGCACATAACCACCCACAACACCTTGCAAAAATACGTAGAATCAATAATTGCATTGGCGTCTGTGTAAAAGCACAAGCTCCAACAGTAATCATCAGAATAAACAAAATGAGCATCATTACCTTACGAGGGCCCCATTGATTTGCCTTACGAGACCAATAAGGTGCACTAAGTGCTACCATTAAAGGCGTAACCCCAGATACAATCCCTGCCCACATAGCCGCCTGTCCTTGATCATGAAGTCCCAGCTCAGCCAAAAACAAAGGAATAAACGAAACCACCCCTATAATGGTTATACCGCCACCAACCTGTATGGTACAGATTAGGTATATAATTCGTTTCCAAGAAGAATCCATAATGCCCTTCTTTCTTATTTGAGATTATCTAGAAAGGTAATATATACATATTAATAATGTCTAAAAAATAAGCTAAAAACATAATAAATGTTTATAATACTAATTTACCCTAACCCTCACAATAACAAACAGCATATACTTACACAAATCCGTAAAGTATATACGTATACTCCTATTGTATCGTAAAGAATAAAAAAAGACCATCTCTTCCACATATAAAGGGTAGAGATGGTCTCTTTTTAGTTCTATTATTATACGACTTTTATAAGAATAAAAGTACGTATACATCATTTATTTTTGTTTGAACATCCAATAGATGTAGTAAATAACAAGTGCATACGTCACTACATCAAATACAGGTAAGAATGGTACCATTTTAGACAAACGTCCAAAACCATGAACATGAATATTTGCTGCAATGATAGCAATAAGGTTCAAACGATGAATCCAGATTGCTTTTTTACGAGATACAGATTTTGCCATATTGCCTACCCAAGGCGTTAAGTACAATACGGCAAAGATAAGAGCAATAAACATGGCTCCAAGGGAGATATAACCGCCCCAGAATCCTAAGAAGGACTTCAATGCTTTCAAGAAGTATACATACCAATGTGCACATACAAGAACAACACTAACGATACCTACGATGCGATGAACTTCAAACATTTCTTTTGGATTATATCGTTTGATAAACCATTTTGGTTTTGTTGCAATATATGTTAATACAAGCCATGCAACATAAGGAATAAGACCTAAGTGAACCTTCCAGTTACCAAATGATCTACCGCCTGTTACATAACCATATTCTACCATTCCCATAAATATTAGGGATAAAACCGCAATCCATATTAAAATATGGTATTTACTCTTAAACTGTTTTTTTACTACTTCTGCCATATAAACCTCACTATTTCTTATACAAACTACCAGTATATATCTAGTTGGCCTAATGTAGCATGCTAACAATTTCAATCCACATAGCATTCTACTTAGAACTTAAAACTAATTAGTTATTAAATCCAGATCCATCCTAAAATTAGAACTAGAATTTGAAGTTAAGGTCTGCACGGTAGTAATCATTTACACGGTTACCATCTTGTGTTTTCGCATGGAAACCATAGTATGCATTAATACCAATATTTTTCTCTGGTGCGTAAGATGCACCTAATTGCCATGCTTTATAACCTTCATACCGTGTTTTCTTCAACAAATCATTAGATTCATATTTTTGCGTTTTAAATACAGGTGCATTTTTAGCTTGATCAAAGTAATCTAAGCGGATATCCCAAGAGTTTTTCTTGTTAATTTTATAATCGCCCCATTTAACGCCTACGTTCCAAACATCGGAATCACTCAAGCCAGATGCTTTTACCCACTCGCCATCAATACCGAATTTACCAACATTATATTTAGCATTAAAGCCATATACATTATCGAATTCGTTATTTTTCTTGCCATTACCCATACGTACATTTGTTGTACCTACATGAGCAAACATACCGCCAAAGCTAAAGCGATCATTAACAGCTACGCGGGCATTAATAAGACCTACATCACCATTATCAGCTTTACTAGTCTTAGCAAAACGGCCTGCTGTCATATAACCATATGCACCATTTAATGTAACTTTATCACCTAGCTTCGCTGTAGCGCCTACACCATCAAAGTTAGAGCTATAAATCAAGCCACCACCAAATTTTTGGGTATAACGACCAGCATCAACTACAACATTTTTTTACCGAATTTATGCTCTACATATGCTAAATCCCAATTAGCTTGAGCATCTTTAGAACTATCACCTAGTTCAATAGAGCCTGTTGTAATACGAGCTTTTTACAGATGTATTTTTATTAACCTTTGCATCTAAGCCTAAACGTACACGGGCTGTAAGTTTATCTTCGTAATCATAACCATCGATCCCCTCTTTACCGATGTAGTTGATACGAGCATCACCAGTAACCTTTACATTGCCTACGCGGTCTTCCAATTTAGCTACACGCACACCAAGTGTATTCAATTCATTGGAAAAACTCATCGGCCAAGCGGTTCAACATAGCTTGTTGTTCTGCATTAGCACGATCTTGATTAGCCATGCCTTTCGCAATCATTTGAGCCATTTCGTAACGAGTAATATTATTTTGGCCTTTAAAAGTACCATCAGGATAACCATTGATAATACCAGCTGTAGCCAATTGATCTACTGCTTGATATGCCCAGCTATCGGACGGAACATCGGAAAATGGATTAACAGCAAACGCTGTAGCCACACCCATCATGGCTGCCACTGCAAAAGCACTGGTCATTTTACGTTTAATCATAATAAACCTCACACAATAAAAAATGAAGAAACAATGAATTATATGACTATAATTATCATTATCATATTTAACATACAGATAATAGCAATTTTCATTAGGTCAGTAAAGAGAGAATGTATATCAATCTCACAATCAATTATGCATCAAACTGATAGTATAGAATATTTTATTTCTTGGAAAATAAAGATATAACTAAAAAAGTCCCTTCTGTACTATACAGAAGGGACTTTAGCAATTCATATTATTTCTTTTTAAACATCAAGTAGATGCAATAAATCACAAGACCATATGTAATGATATCAAACACTTGAAGGAATGGTACCATTTTGGAAATTCTTGTAAAACCATGGATATGAATATCTGCAGCAACTAATGCTACAAGATTTAAGCGGTGAAGCCAAATACCTGTTGTTCGACCAGATGCAGTTACCTTTCTCAACTTTGGTGTTAAGAATGCAAGGCCAGAAATTGTAGCAATACCAAAAGAAGTGAGGGCTACATAGCCACCCCACCAACCGAGGATAGATTTAGCAGCTTTACCGAAATAGAGGTATAAATGAAATGCAATAACAGCCACAGTTGCTATACCTAATGCACGATGTACCTTATACATATCGCCTAAATTATAGCGGCTTGTAAACCATTTAGGACGAGTTGCTAAATAGGTCATCACAATCCACGTACACCATGGCACAAGACCAGTATAAACTTTGTAGTTACCAAAAGCACGCCCGCCTGCGATGTAACCCCACTCTAATAAACCAATCATAATTAAGGATAATACAGCAATCCATATAAAGATATGGTAAATACTTTTTTGCTGTTTTGTTGTAACTTGATCCATCATATACCTCTCAAAAACATCATCTAAATTAATCTATACGATATAGTTTATCATTTAAATCGAATTTTGAACATTACTTATATTCGATAGTTAGTATTTATTATAAGAATAATTCTAAATAGCGAATTATATAGTATCAAAATTATACAAAAAGCCCCTTGTAGTAGTGAGCATCAGCTTTCACTATTACAAGGGGCTACGATTAATTTGTTATATCATGAA